>Ga0208640_1000820_pt1 | contig 13072 bp, 11 predicted proteins | sample ETNtaG_23_FD_185774 | JGI IMG/M metagenome (GOLD analysis project Ga0208640, IMG submission 185774) | Marine microbial and viral communities from oxygen minimum zone, Eastern Pacific Ocean - ETNP201310SV72 (SPAdes) (version 2) | ecosystem: Environmental > Aquatic > Marine > Oceanic ... | reverse complement strand
AGGTACGATCCTCCAAACATTAGTGCAAAACCGAATGCCCAGAATATAATGACTCCAATACAGAAATCCATAAAACTCATTGCAAGGTAGTTTAAGGTGTTTTTCTTTTGAAGGAACCCGGCACCGAGAAACGCAAATCCTGCTTGCATATTAAATACAAGGAATCCACATAACAATGTCCATGCAAGGTCTATGGATATCTTGACCCCTTTTATATCACTGATTTCTGAAGTATAAATTGAGAAGCTGCTGGATATGTCAGAGGCTTCGGATACGTGAAAGGCGGTAAACAATAGACAGATAACAATAATGGGAGCCTTAATCCACCAGAGTCTTTTCTGTCTTATAAAGCCATGAGTCTTTGTGATAGTACTGTATATTTGCATTGTTATAGTATCGGGCATTGCAGTTCAGGTAAGGAGAAGTTAATCCGGTTGATGTTATATTAAAGAAAAACGCTATACTAAAATAATAACATTTTCTTACATAAGAGTAAATGTGAAATTGCTGTCATACTTAAGTCTTAAAATGAAAGGAGATCAGTGGCCTCTAATCAACTGTATTACTTGATTCGAGACTGCACTGATCTCCCCTTTTCAAGCCAAATATACTCAGGAATTCATTTTTTGAGTATATGGTTGTCTTATACCGCTACATCACCCTGTTCACCAGTACGGATCCTGTACACGTTTGAGATTTCGGAAATAAATATCTTCCCGTCACCAATGCTGCCTGTTTGTGATTCAGAAATAATGGTTTGTACTACCTTATCTACAGCTTCATCAGCAACGACAAGCTCAACCTTTATCTTTGGCAGCAGATCCACTCTGTACCTCTTTCCTCTCCATACTTCGCTTACGCCCTTCTGGTTACCATGTCCCTTTATCTCTGAAACTGACATTCCCCCATAACCTTTTTCTGTAAGGGCATCTTTAATGATGTCGAATTTTTCGGGACGAATAATTGCTTCAATCTTTTTCATTAAGTATTCCTCCTTTGGTCAAAACATTATCCTAAAAATATATTTGTTAATCTATCTCATTCCATTGACGGAAATTCAGCGCTTATATTTTTTAATGCTTGCAACATTTTAAGCAATATTGTATTTACAGAAACAGGAAAAACCAGAATCAACATTATGTACAATATAAAGAACTATGCATTTGGTTCCTTCAAATCAGTCGCCAATATGCATAAATCAAATTATGCGGTATTAGAAGAAAATGAAGCTTTGGATATAAAAAATATGGGCATAAAGTATTGTCCCCACCTGAGCTTTGAAGATGAATTTTATATTTTACAGCAATTAGACCATAAGCAGATTCCCAAAGCTTATGATTATGGCCAAGAGACCATGTTTAAGGACAATAAGGTCGTACTTAAACAACACTTTATTGTCCTCGAACATATGAGCGATACCGACCTTATCGATTATTATAAGATGAAAACAGGATATTTTCCTCCAGTAGATGATGTTATTAAATGTTTTGTCAGTGCTTGTGATCCATTGGATTATTTACATTCAAAAAACTTCATTCACTGCGATATAAAGCCAGGTCACATGTTACTGGATCCAGGCACATGCACAGTTTATTTGATTGATTTCGAACTTGCAATAAGAAAATCAGGTATTTTAAAAGGGATTAGTATGGATTATGCTTCTCCTGAACAACTTACACTGGTTGAAGAGCTGAGAAATACACCAGAAAATGTTCCATTGGAAGCAATGGCATTCTTCTTATCCATAGACGGCAGGGCAGACATATATTCAACAGGTTCAGTGTTTTATGAAATCCTAACCGGCCAAAAATGGCGCGAAAAAAGATGTCCTCCAGGGAAATTAAATAAATTAATCCCTCAAAAACTGGAAGAGGTTATAATGGCAACATTGGAAGAAGATCCTGATAACAGGGTTTCCACGGCAAAACAACTAAAACAATCATTGGAAAACATTATATGAGGTAAAAAATGAGATTCTTAATTATTGCAGATATTCACAGCAACCTTGAAGCCCTGGCTGCAGTTTTTTCAGACCTTCATAATAATAGTGAAAAGATAGATAGAATATTAATACCGGGCGACATTGTCGGATACGGTGCAAACCCCAATGAATGTTGTACTATCGTTAGATTTTTAAAGAGCGGTAAATCATCCTTGAAAAATGAAATTCAGGCAATTATTCAAGAAATAGACATTAACGATACTGATAAAAAAAACATAACTGGTTATATTTTCTCTCTGAGCAAGAAGGCTGTTGTAGTAGTAGGAAACCATGACAGAGAGGTAATCGGCCAGCCTTCGCTATGTAGTATTATGGCAGTCTCCGCAGGTGCTGCAGCAAGGTTTACAACTAAAGTTCTTCATAAGACTAATGCTAGTTTTCTTGAATCACTGTGGTTTAGAAAAAAGCTAAGGGGGTTTGGTATTGAATTAGTGCACAGCACCCCTGATTACCCACAGGGTTATTTATATATAAAGAACGCGTCAACTCTAAAATATGAATTGCTGTATTCAAGCATAACCTTTTCCGGACATACTCATAAACCGGCGGCGTATCTTTATACAAAAGAAAAAAGGAATATTTCTGCTTCCGTTTTCATCCCGGCAGATCAATTCGATAACAGGCTTATGTTGATTGAAAGATCATCAATGGAGAGGCTAGAAACATTTGATGTTTCATTGAAACCCGGCCAGCGCTACTATATAAATCCCGGTTCGGTAGGCCAGCCACGAGACGGCACTCCAAAGGCCTCTTACATGATTTATGATACTCTCGCAAAACAAGTTTCTTTAAAGAAAGCAGCGTATAACACAGAGGCAGTAAAGAAAAAAGTCCTTAAAGCCGGAATCCCTTTTGATCTGGCCGATCGTATAGTAAAAGGAATTTAATTTTGTAAATTTATGAAAGGGCAAAACCAGTACCAAAAGCCTAAATCAGCAAAGCGTGTTGAAATTCAGATACATTATATTATTATGAAGATACCCACTTTCGTGAAAAAAGATAATCTAATTACATTCCTGTCTTCGTTGGGCCTTAGCATTGTTATCACGTTATTTGCTACAAATACATTGTATGCAAAGACAGAGGTGCTTTTCTCACCAAAAGGATCAATTAAAGAAACCATACTAAAAACTATAATTTCTTCAGAAGAGACAATTGATGTTACAGCTTTTACCTTTACGTCGGGTGATATAGCAGAGGCGTTGTATAATGCTAAGGAGCGTGGTGTTAAGATAAGGCTTGTAATTGACCAGGGACAGGATAAAAGACGTTACCCGGTATTGGAATTTCTAAAAGAGGAAGGGTTTGATCTACAGTTTCTTAAAGGAAATATTGGTGGATCCATGAACAATACCTTTGCGATATTTGATGGTAAACTCCTTGTAACAGGATCATACAATTGGACAGAATACTCTGAGAAATTTAATTATGAAAATGCTATTTTTATTGATGCTTCAGATGTTATAGGAAAGTACAAGAAGGAGTTTGATTCGTTATATAATGAAGGTGTTGTGCAGGGCGCGGCAAGGAGGGAGGAGAGGCTGGAGTCCCATGTTGATGCGTCTGTAGCAAAGGAAACGGTATCTTCAGTAAGTGGTGAAGGCACTCTGTCCGGCCAGGGTGACGTACATCAAACAAAACATAAAGGAGTTAAAGGCGCAATCCCTGATGATAAGGTTTCAACGCCTGTAGCAGTGACAGGTAGCAAACATATCAAAGAACCTGAAGAAATACAAAAGGTTAATCCTGTTATCAAACCACAAAAGCAGTTTTCAAATACCACCTTTGATGAATTTGATAAAATATTTGGTGATGAAAGTAAGCTTGCGAAATTAGAGAAAAAACGCTTGTGGGAGGAGGAGTACGAAGGTAAATATGTGAGCTGGACAGGGAAAGTAGGTATTAAAGGAGGTGCAATCTATGACTGGAATAAGGTTGGTATAATACATAAAGGTAGTAAAGTAGATGTTAATCTAAAATTTGACTATTCAAAAAAGAATAAGGTTTTGGATTTGAAAGTTGAAGATGTTGTAACTTATACTGGAAGATTAATTTCTCGAAAAGGTCTATTGACACCATATAGGCTTGATGATGTTGATTTTTTTCAAGTAAGATGAGGGGCTTTAAAATACCACTGCCGGTATAGTTTGACTGAGAAAATTAATCGAATATTGTTTGGGAAAAGGGTATTTTAACAAATTTTATAAGTGTATGATATTGTGTCTGTTATGAAGCTATCGCTTTATTTACAATAAGTTACGACTTTCCATTTAATACTGGTGATTTCTATGTGGGTTCATCTGTCACAGCAAATGTATTTTGTCTATATATTTTTGTTTTGAATTATGTTAGCATTATGAAACCTTTGAGAGCCTGATTTCAAAGGTTAGCTATTCCATTATAATATGTACTTACATTAGTGTTATAATGGAGGGGGAGCATTAATGTATAAAAAAACAGTTAAAGACCGGTATCTGGTGTTATTGATATTGTTCACTTTTTGTCTTTCAAGCGCAACGTTAGGCGAATTTCTATTGTTTGGCTCTGAACTCCATTTTGAAAATGGCAGTGTTCATATTCATCACGGCAATGAAGATCATGGTTTAGGTGGAGCTGATCATAGCGATGCAGACATTGTTCTGTATCTTGATTATCTAGCAATAGAATCCTCCGGTTTCATTAAAGCTTGTCCTGTCATCAACCACTTTTTACACACCCACTTTTATCCTGAGTATCACTACAATTTCAGTGAAATTCTTTCAGTACATCATTCAGGCATAAACAGGTTTTGTTCCACCGGTTTGTATCAACTCACTTCGTCATATCTCATTTAATCAAATCTTATTTCGAGTAAGAAGAGACAGGAACAACAAAACTATCGTTTTGAAAACTCTTAAGGATGATGTGTTTCTATTTTAGCAATGGAGAGGGACCAATTTAATATGGAGAAAAGAGAAAAAATAATTTTTGTAACCGGATCAACAGGCTTTCTCGGTAGTGCAATTACGCGGAGACTTTTAGTTTCCGGTTATAGGCTGAGGTTGTTGATAAGAAAAAGAGACAATGATACCTCGCCAAACTCATTTGGTCGGGAAAGTACGATCAAGGAACTTATCCTGGGAAATCAGCTTGAAGAATACTTACCGGAACAAGGCAGTATGGCCGACGTCCCCGCCCGAACGACGCAGTCGGGCAGGCGAACGGGTTCAGACGAGTCGCTATATGATCTGTTTTTAAGCAATGTAGAAATATTCGAGGGAGATATAACGTCCGGGGATTTAGGTTTAGAGGAAGAAGAGTACAAAAGGTTGTGTTGTGAGGTAGATGAAGTCTTTCACTGTGCGGCAGCGACTCACTTTGAGAGTCAACGTGCGGACGAGCTTGTGACCGTAAACGTCAAAGGAACGAGCAACATGCTGCAGTTTGCTGATTCCGGTAAGCAGAAGAGGTTTCATTATGTCAGTACGGCATATGTGGCAGGCAAACAAAATGATATTGTTTACGAAAACGAACTGGTAGATGAAGAGCCAATATTTAATAATGAGTATGAAAGGAGCAAATTCATTGCCGAGCAAGTTGTGATTAAGTATGCAAAAAGCAATGAAATCCCTTATACGATATACCGTCCGAGTATAATAGTAGGAGATTCTAAGACGGGGGCTACTTGCAAATTTGATAATCTATACACTTTTATGAAGGTTTTATTCAATATACAAAATAGTTTTATTAATCATGAAAGTGAAGGTTTAAACGATATTGCCGTAAGGGTTCCCGGAGTTTCAAATGCCCTGATTAATCTTGTGCCTGTAGATTACGCTGCCGATGCCATAGTTGCGATCTTGAAAGCGAAGGAGAGTATTAACAAAATCTTTCATATTACAAATCCATATCCACCGGAGCTCGGTGAATTAAGGGATTTGTTAATGCCGGTCCTGGGAATTGAGGGAATAAACGTGAAGATTGACGGGCAGATGGAACACAAACGTTTGAGTGCAATCGAGAGATTATTCATTCGCCATACAAGAACTTATTATTCTTATCTGTTTAGCAGGTTACGATTTGATTGCAGGAATACTCAAAGTGTATTAGAAGGTACTGGTATAATTTGCCCTGTTATTACAAGAGATTTAGTCAGGGTATTAGTCGGTTTTGCCATATCTCACAATTGGGGGGATGGAAAACAGACAGCATCACAGAAAGCTGAGATAGCTTGTTAGTGCGGAGATTTTGTTTCAAGTGTGCTGAGTTCATTTTATAACAATATTTTAAAAGAACGTATTAATTATGAACAATAAAACTTGCCAGACAATTGACATTAAACCAAAAGATTTTGAAAAACGACCTGAAATTACAGGTGAAACAACTCCTGTAGGATATTTTGAAGAGTTAATCTTTGCCAGGGTGAACTTGTGTCCACTGCCCAGGATTGAGAGTCTTAACACTGTTATCAGATTTGACATTGCCGGTGACAACGCCGGCAGTTGGACTATTGAAGTGGAAGCCGGACTCTTAAAACGTGTTGTAGGTAATTACACGAGCAGTAGTCTACCATCAAATGAGGCTGTGTTGGAACCCGCATCAACGTTTCAAATGGACAGTGAAACCTTCATGTCTATTTTAAAAAGGGAAATTACGCCACAGCAGGCTTTTTTCAAAAAAAAGGTTCAGATTAAAGGCGATATAATGATTGCCCTTAAGATGAACGTCCTTGTTAATTATTTATAGTGTCTTATTAATTCGTATGGAACGGGTTGCCGGCATAATACTGAAATATCGTGTATTGTTTTTTGTCCTGATAGGACTTTTGACGGGGTTCTTTGGATATTATGCAATTAAAGCAAAGACTGATAATTCCATTGAGGTTTGGTTAAAGCAAGACGATCCGAAGCTCGGATATTATTATGATTTCATAGATAAGTTTGGCGATGAAGAGTTTCTTATAATTGTAGTTGACGGTAACGATCTTTTCACAGGTAATAAACTCAGGTTAATTGGTAATATTGCAAACCGGCTTAAGGAGGTTGAAGGGGTCAGGGAAGTAATATCTTTAGCAGGTGTTTACAAGGATAAGTTGTCGTCTCCATACTTTAAAGAGATTTTGAAGAAGAACAAGTCAGTGTCCGTTACTGAAGTCTTTAAAGAAGAGGTTTTAGATGATCCAATGTACGTTAATAATGTGATATCGAGTGATGGCAAAACTACTGCAATCATAGCCACTGTGGCAAAGGGGTCACCGGAATCAAGGATGAAGCTGGTAAAAGAAACCAGGGGAATAATTATAAGTGCAGGAAAGGAAAAGAAAGATGATTCATCCCAATCTCTATTAAAGGATGGAATGGGGGATGCGGAAAGGCCGCCGAAAGATTTCTTTCTGGCTGGCCCATCTATTGTAAATGCCGAACTCGATAGAATGTCACAAAAGGACATAAAGGTTTTTACTCCGGTAATGTTTGCTGTAGCTCTTGTTATTCTTGTAATTCTATTCAGGAATATTTCCGGTGTATTAATTCCTGCTATAACAATCAGCATTAATATTATATGGGCTGTTGGTTTGTTTGTGTTTTTTAACAATAAGATTAATATGGTTTCAGGGATGCTTATACCTCTTATCTTCATAATTTCTCTGGCAACTACTGTACATATTCTTAACAGGTTTTATCAGGAGGTCAGGCTTACCGGAGACAGGCGAAAGAGTACACTGGAAACAGTCAAACATATATGTGTACCTTGTTTTTTTACATGCTTAACTACTTCAATTGGCTTCCTTTCGCTGATGGTTAGTGATGTAACACCTGTCAAGATCACGGGTATATTTATGGCGGCAGGAATTATGATGTCCTTCTTTGTGTGTATAACACTTGTTCCGGGCATCCTCTCTATTTTTCCGGGAGTAATGAGCTCTTCCGTAAACATTCCAGAAGGTGATGGGGTAAGTAATAGAGACTATCGGGGTATATATGGATTTGTTGGCAAGTTTGTTAAGAAGAATACTATATATGTTTTTACTTTAAGTTTAATACTAGTCGGTTTTGCAATTTATGGAATCACAAAGACAAAAGCTGAGTCAAACGTCTTCGAGTCATTTCCTGAAAGTAGTGAAATATCGAGATCAACAGCACATATCGAGCAGAATTTAATGGGACTTCTCCCCATGGAGATTGTCATAAACGCAGTAAATGTCGGAGGTGTTTTTCAACCGGAAGTTCTCGCTAAGATGGAAGGCTTGCAGGATTATTTAGGCAGTATACCAGAAGTAACAAAGAGCATATCCGTAGTTGATTACGTAAGAAATCTTAACAAGTTACTAAACAAAGATAAGCCAGATAATCAAGTGATAACCAGGGATAAAGCAATTGATTATGTAAAGCTGGCTTCATTACACGGAGACAATATAGTTAAAAGCCTTTACACAGAAGATAATAACGAAGGACGGGTTACGGTAAGAATGAAAAACGTTGGTTCTTCCAGATATCAGGAGATAGTAGAGAATATTGAAGGATTTATTAAGGCAAATCTTCCTTTAAGTATAGGTTGTACGATTACAGGTATAGTGCCGCTCCTAATGGATATGCAGGGCTACTTGATTGAAAGTCAGATAAAGACATTTACGCTTGCCTTTATCCTGATTTTCATAAGTATCGCCTTATTATTGAAATCAGCAAGGGTTGGCATTATGAGTATGATACCAAACCTTATCCCTATTGCTATTACACTGGGTGTTATGGGATATCTGGACATAAACCTGGACGTTGCAACTATTATGATAGCGAGTGTAGCAATAGGCATATCAGTTGATGATACAATTCATTTTCTATATCGTTTTAAAGGTGAATTCAAGAAAGACGGGGATCATTACCTGGCAATACAGCGGACGCTCTCCGGTGTTGGCAGGGCACTGATTTTTACTACCGTTGTTGCAACTTGTGGATTCCTCATTTTTTGTCTATCAAGCTTTAAGCCTATTCAATATTTTGGACTGCTGACCGGTATATCGATGATAAGTGCACTGGCCGCAAATCTGTTTATATTACCTTCGTGTATTTTGCTTTTTAAACCAAAATGCTAAATTTAAACAAGGTTAATTCATTTCAGTTCCGGAATTCAAAGTGGTTCGGCCTGGTGCCTGATGAGTGGTTGCGGGAAGTTATATCCATACACTTTGATCCTCACCACGGTAGTCAATACTGGCTCAATAAAGAGAAAGAGCTGGGAATTAATGCTGAAAAAGAGATACAGGCCCTTGATGATTTAAGGATATTCGGGCCAATGTGTGAGGATGATTTAAGGAAATATCCGATTGAACATTTCATTCCAAAGGCATTTCTGGATCAAAAAGATGACTTTATTTTAGGTGAAACAGCAGGTACTACAGGCAGGCCTAAAGTGACTGCTTACAGAAGAGATGAATTCTTTACAGCCTTTGTTGACTGGTTTGTTTATATAGCCGGGATGCGGGGATTCCCAACAGGAGGCAACTGGTTATGGATTGGGCCAAGTGGTCCACACATAATAGGTAAGGCAGTAGGGCATGTCGCGAATAGAATGGGAAGCATGGATCCCTTTTCCATAGATTTCGATCCCAGGTGGGCAAAGAAGCTGCAGCCCGAATCAATCGGAAGCAAGCGTTACCTGGAACATGTTCTGGAACAGGCTTTGGACATCATTGAGACACAGGAAATAGATGTCTTGTATACCACGCCACCCGTTCTTGACGCTTTAGCCTTGCGGATGAGCGCTCAAAAGAGAATGGCAATCAAAGGGGTACATTACGGTGGAATTTCAATAGGAAAGGATGCATACAAAAGATTCAAGGAGGAATATTATCCGGAAGCGGTTCATATTTCCGGATACGGTAATACTCTTTTTGGCCTATGCCTGGAAGTGGAAGAGTCATCTGTATACGATCTGGATTACTTTCCGCTTGGACCAAGAATGATAGTGCAGGTGGTGTCAATGGCTGATGGAAATAAGCCAGGTTATGAACGCCTGTCAAATCGGGTTGACTATGAGGAGGAAGGACAGGTGGTATTTCACAGACTTGATGAAAGCTTTTTTATACCAAATATGTTTGAACGAGACAAAGCTGTCCGTATACCTCCAACTACTACGGCATTAGAATACGGAATTACTCAGGATGGTGTAAGAAACCCTACATTGCTGGAAAATAATAATAAGTTAGTTAAAACAGGATTGTATTAAATAATTAAAATGAAATTTTTTGGAGATGTAAAAATATGAAATTATCACAGACCAGAGTGGAATTACTCGCCCCTGCCGGTAAATGGGATGTTTTAGAGGCTGTAGTAGGTGCGGGTGCGGATGCTGTTTATATTGCAGGTAAACAGTTTAATATGCGTATGCATCGATCTGATTTCAATTTTACTAACGTGCAATTGGCGCAAGCCGTGGAATATGCTCACGGGTGTAATGTAAAGATATATGTAACAGTAAACAATCTGATCAGCAGTAATGAAATGAACGAACTTTATGATTATCTCAAATATCTTCAGGATATTAATGTAGACGCTGTAATAGTTCATGATCTGGGAGTTATCAACCTTGTTAATGAAATGAAACTCACTATACCAATGCATGCCAGTACAATGATGAACGTGCACAGTGTAGAGATGGCAACTGAATTGAAGAACCTTGGTGTATCAAGGATCATTACCTCTCGTGACATTACCCTTTCTCAGGTAAAAGAAATAGGAGAGAAATGTGATATTGAAACTGAATATTTTATTCATGGCGACATGTGTGTCAGTCAGAGCGGCCAGTGTCATTCCAGCGGAGTAATATTCGGAAAAAGTGCGAATCGTGGTGAATGTATGAAACCATGCAGATGGAAATATAGTATAGTGGAGAGTAAATCCGGAGAGGAAATTGGGGATTTGCCCGATGGCTACCTTCTTGCTATGAAGGACATGTGTATGTTTCAACATATACCGGAGTTAATTCAGGCCGGAGTAAGTTCCTTTAAGATAGAAGGAAGGATGCGGCATGAAGATTTTCTTAAACCCGTTATCGGATTATATCGAAAAGCAATTGATGGTTATCTGGATTCACCATTTACGTATTGGCATAAGATAGAAGATTTTGAGAAATTGTACAAAGATAGAGTCAGAGACTTTACTACTTCAATGGCGTTTTCATATGCAACGTCAAATGTATTTGATTATACAGGTAGTAGAGAACCCCTCTTCTTAAGCCGCGGAGCAGTTGAAAAGAACCTGACCCCTGACGACCTGGATGACAATCCCTTTGAGACATCTAATGGTAATCTGAAAAGCAGAAAGTCGCTAGCCGTAAAGGTGTCTACCATAAATGCTGTAAGAAAATCTTTGAGGGCCGGTGCAGACTACATTTACCTGGGAGCAGAGGTGTCTCCTATCAGGGGAGAAGGCTGGACGAAAGATCTTCTGCATGAGGCAGTTAGCCTGGTGCATGATAAAGACAGGAAAATTGTATTCGGAACACCGCGAATATGCACATCCCGGGAATTATCAGAGATTGAATGGCTCTTTGAGGTAGCAGGAGGAATTGGGGTTGATGGTGTACTTATTCACAACCTGGGTGCTTTACATTGTGCTAAACGTTTTGATCTGGACATAATCACCGATTTCTCATTTAACGTCTTAAATACAGGTTCCATTAAAATGCTGGAGAAGTCAGGTGTAAAGAGGATAACCTCGTCTTTTGAATCGTCATTTAATGATCTTTATAACCTTGCAGACGGGTCAACCATACCTGTCGAGTGTATAGTGCATGGTTCTCTTCCGAGTATGCTGCTTGAGCATTGTTTGCCGGCGATGTTGGTTACCAAAACTAATGCTAAAGGTAGCTGCAGGTTACCCTGTCGTTATATCAACTATGCACTTAAGGATGAGAAGGGGGAGATCAGGCCGATAGAAGTTGACCAGTATTGCAGGAATCATATTATGTTTGCTGCAGATTTATGTGTGCTGCCTTATCTTAATTCTTTTTTGATGACAGATGTTGAAGTCCTTAGGATTGAAGCACAGTATTATGAAGATGACCTGGTAGAGGCAGTAGTAAGCCAATATCGAAAACGTATGGACTTATTAATGGAAAACCCGGAGGTTTTCTATCCTTTGCCTGAATCAGAGTGGAACAGCCTGGTAGAGAAATCCCCAAGAGGCCTGAGCTTATGCGCTTATTCCCAGGATATTACACACTCAAGAAGTACCCTGGAAGTTATGAAAACAGCAACACCGGTCAGTTAATAAGAGGCATAAGAATGAAAATATTTAAGAATGCATGTATTCCTATTATTCTTTCCCTGGCAATATGTTTGGTTGCAGATACTTCTAAGGCCGGGAACGACAGGTTTGAACAGGCAAAGAAACATCTTGATGATGGGATACATACATATAACGAGCAATTAATGCATGATGCAAAAAAGATTTTCCTTCAACTGATCAAGGAGAATCCTTCTGATTATATTTATGTTCATTATGTTGCATTGACCCACCTTGGGCTTTGTGATCTGAAGAACTTTGAAATTGCACAAAGTACTGAAAAGAAAGTAAAGAAGGACCTGAAAGCTAAAAGAGTTGCTATTGCAGAGGAAGGATTACCATTCGCGGATAAATCTATTGAACTGAATGATAATTTTTCTGAATCGTACAGAGTAAGGGGCGCTCTTATATCAAACAGGATATCCGGCATGGTTTCAGGGATGAGGAACGGGAGTCTGGCAGAGGAGGATATAGATATCGCACTGCAGATTGACAATAACAATGCCATGGCTCATATAGAGAATGCAAGAAAATTTATTAACACACCCGGGCTGTTCGGAGGGGATATAAATAAAGGAATAGAAATCCTTAATAATGTTATAAAGGACAACTCCGGATTGGGGAAAGGGTATATAAATTTAGGTATTGCGTACCGGGAAAATGATGAAGTGGAAAAGGCCGTAAATACATTTAAGCACCTGTTGGAAATTAATCCTGGCAATCCGGAAGCAGTGTTTTATCTGGATAAACTTATGTTTTCAAAATAAAGGCTAATTCAAGTATGCAAAAGAAAGAATCTTATATCGGTCCA
>Ga0208640_1000816_pt1 | contig 13120 bp, 17 predicted proteins | sample ETNtaG_23_FD_185774 | JGI IMG/M metagenome (GOLD analysis project Ga0208640, IMG submission 185774) | Marine microbial and viral communities from oxygen minimum zone, Eastern Pacific Ocean - ETNP201310SV72 (SPAdes) (version 2) | ecosystem: Environmental > Aquatic > Marine > Oceanic ... | reverse complement strand
TTGTAGAAGCTAATCCAGATGTTTTTAATCATAATATAGAGACAGTTCCAAGTCTTTATATAAAAGTTAGACCTGGTTCAAGATACTTTGCTTCATTAGAATTATTGAAGTCCGCTAAAAAAATAAATAATAAAGTATTTACTAAATCTGGAATTATGCTTGGACTAGGAGAGGAAAGAGATGAAGTTTTACAAGTAATGGATGATCTAATTAGCGCTGAAGTTGATTTTTTAACAATAGGCCAATATTTACAACCTTCTGCAAAACATTACCCTTTAAAGAGATATGTTCATCCAGAAGAGTTTGCGGAATTAAAAATAATAGCAGAATCCAAGGGATTTTTAATAGTTGCTTCATCACCTCTTACCAGGTCCTCATACCATGCGGATGAAGATTTCTCTAAAATGAAAAAATTGAGAGAAAAACAATCCCAATGCCATCAGCTTCAATAACAAAAAAAATTCCCTGTACTAAAAAGAATTTAATCGAAATGGTACTTGATATTGAAAAATATCCAGAATTTGTACCCTGGTGTTTAGGCGGAAAGATTCACACTATAATTGATAAGGGAAATATAGTAGAAATTACAGCCGACCTTACCATTGGAAAAAGTTTTTTTAGTGAAACGTATAAAAGTTTTGTTGTTTACGATAAATCTGCTGACTCAATACATGTAACCAACATAGGAGGACCTTTAAAGCATTTAGAAAATAAATGGAATTTTAGACAGACTGGCGATTCAAGCGAAATAGATTTCCATGTTGATTTTGAACTAAAAAATAAGATTTTAAATATTTTAATGATTAAAACTTTTGACATGGGATTAAAAAAAATAGCTGATGCGTTTGAAAAAAGAGCTAAGGAGTTATTCAATAAAACTTAAAATAAGATCTAGAGATCTATCAACTGCGGCTTTTTGAATGTACAGACGACCTTTATTTTTAAATAAGTGTTTTTTAACTAAAGTTTTGTTTCGTTTTTTAATACCGATATAAACTAAACCTACAGGTTTTTTTTTCGAGCCCCCTTTGGGACCGGCTATTCCTGTAATGGAAACTGATACTTCAGTCTTACTAATTTTACTTAAATTTTTTACCATAGATAGGCATGTTTCATAACTAACTGCACCATACTTTTTTAGGATTTTTTTTGGAATTTTTAGAATATTATTTTTAGATTTATTAGAATATGCAATCAAACCAAGGGCAAATACTTTAGAAGATCCACTAACGGAAGTAATAGCAGATGAAAGCAAACCTGCGGTACAAGATTCAGCAAAAGAAATTTTTAAATTTTTCTTACCTAATAATTTAACCACTTTTTGAGGCAACTTCATCATTTTAAGACCATGTATACAATAAGAATTAATACAACATATAAACCTGCACAAATATCATCAAAAATAACTCCAAAGGTATTTTTAAATTTTTTATCAAAATAACTCACTGGGAAAGGCTTAACGATGTCAAAAAGTCTAAAAAGTATAAACATTATTACATAGAAGAGTAAAGCATCATCAAACTGTTTTGATGTGTCATGTGATATTTCATAAAGATATATTGGTATGGATTGACCAATTACTTCATCTATTACAACTTCTTTTGGATCTTTATTGCTAATTTTTTTTATATATGAACTAACCGCATATAAAGAATAAAAAAAAATAAAAAAAAGAAATATCAAAACAATATTTGAAGAAATGTTTAATATATGAAATGAAATAAATAATAATATAGATGTTGTTATTGATGCTAGAGTTCCAGGTGCAAATTTAACATATCCAATTCCAAAAAAAGTTACGAATAATAAGTTTATTTTATTAATCATATTTGATTACAGAAGTTATAACCTCAGATGCTATGGCATTTCCTTTTCCAATTAAACCAAGTTTTTCAGTTGTCTTACCTTTAATATTTATTTCATTAGTATTTATTTCACATATCTTACTTACTACTTTTCTCATTTTATTTGCATATTTTTTTATTTTAGGTTTTTGAGCAATAATATTTATATCAATGTTGTTAATTAAGAAGTTTTTAGATTTAATTAATTCAATTACTTTTTTAAGCAAAATTGTAGATCTAATATTTTTATATTTTTTATTTTTATCAGAAAATAATTTTCCAATATCACCCAATCTACATGCACCAAGTAAACTATCGATGAGAGCGTGAAGAACTGGGTCGGCATCAGAGTGACCTTCCAGTCCGAGAACAAAAGGTATTTTAATTCCCCCTAAGTAAAGTTTTCTTCCTTTAACTAATCTATGAACATCAAATCCAATGCCAGAATAACTTTTTCCTTTTATTAAAGACTTAAATATATCCAGATCTTCTTTGTCAGTTATTTTTAAATTTGTTTTGCTGCCATTTATGCTTACTACTTTTTCACCATCATCTGTGAATAAAGCAGAGTCATCATCAACAGAAGTATTCATATTTTTTTTATGTTTTTCATATATTTTTTTGAAAGTAAAACCTTGTGGAGTTTGTGAGAATCTTAAACTGTTTCGCTTAATATTTTTAAAAATTATTTTTTTTTCAACTCGTTTTGTTGCATCATTTACTTTTATTATAGGTACTACTGCATGATTTGTTCTAAGTTTTTTTATAATTTCATTTATAATTTTTTTAGAAGAAAAGGGCCTAGCAGCGTCATGAATTAATACCTTTTTACAATTCATTTTTTTTATCTTTTTTAGTGCCTTAAATGTAGATTCCTGCCTGGTTTTACCTCCTGCAATTTTTAAGGTGTTTTTTGGATTTAATTTATTTAGATGTTTTTTATGCTTTTTATTATAAACAATTACAGTTTTTTTAATTGCACGAAAATCTCGGAATGAATTTAATGCATGTTCTAATAATTTTTTATTGTTAACTGTTATATAGGGCTTTGGTATACTAGATTTTAATCTTTTGCTTTCACCAGCTGCTAGTAATATTAGAAAAATGCTCATTATGTATTATATATCAATAATATTTAAATATTTTATTATTTTAAGATGCTAGATTTTATTAAAAAAAATAAATGGATCTTTGTTATTTTTTCAATAAGTTTTCCATTAGGTATATTAACATTTTTTACATTTATTAATGAAAGTTTTATTGAATTAAATTATTTTAATATTCAAACCCTGTTAGTTATAGACCTGGCATTGGTCTTAGTATTCTTTTTTATAATTGTAAGAGAGATTTATAAGCTTTTCAAAGATAAAGAGAAACAAGGAGTAGGTTCAAAAGTAAATCTAAGATATATATCTTTTTTTTCTACATCTATTTTATTACCATCCATACTTATCGCAATATTTTCTTTAATTTTATTTTCTGTAGGACTACAAAAATATTTTGATCAGAAAATTACCATGGCAGTGAATAATTCATATGATGTTGCAAAAAATTATGTAGATGAAATTAGAAACAATATTGAAGCTGATGTTTTATTAGTTGCAATAGATATAAATAGAAACGCTAATTTTTTTCATGATAATCCTGAAATTTTGAAAGATGTTTTGAGACACCAAAGATTAATCAGAAGATTAGATGAAATACATTTATTGGATGGTTCTGGGAAAATATTAATGTCCGATGTAAGAGATGTTACATTAGAGTTTGTCCCCCCGCTAGATAAAGCTTATGAATTATTAGTTTCAGACAATAGACCAATTAAAATTACTGATGCGATTACAAATAGATCATCTTCATTGTTAAAACTTGAAAGCTTTATTGATACCTATTTGTATGTTGTAAAATTTTTAGATCCAAAGATTATTAACTACTTAAAAGAAACCGAACAAGCCATAAATTTTTATTACAGTGTACAAAACAAAAGAACAGGAATTAAAATAACATTTGCATTAATTTATATAATTGTTGTAACGCTGCTATTATTTTTATCAATTACGATCAGTACAAAATTTGCTTCAAGATTTTTTAAACCCATAGTTAATTTAATTAAAGCATCAGAAAGCATCAGCGCTGGGAATTTAAACGCAAAGGTTCCAATAATAGAAGCTGAGGAAGAAATTGATAAATTAAATAAAAACTTTAATTTGATGATAGATAGATTAAAAGGACAACAAGATAAATTATTATTATCAGAAAGACATGAAGCATGGGAGAATGTAGCTAGAAAATTAGCACATGAAATAAAAAATCCTTTAACTCCGATCCAGTTATCTATTGATAGATTAAAAGAAAAATATTTAAGCAAAATTTCAAATGAAAACGATAAGGAAAATTTTGAAAATTATTTAAAAACAATTAATAGACAAATTAAAGACATAGAACATCTAGTTGATGAATTTTCGGACTTTGCAAGAATGCCAAAACCGGTTTTAAAAAATATAGATATAAAAAAAGTTGTTACTAGAGTTGTCGATTTACATTCTCTTTCGAATAGTAGTATTAATTTTAGTTTTTCATGCGAAAAAGAAAAAATATTAATAGCTGCTGATGAAGAACAATTAAATCGGGTCTTTATAAATCTAATAAAAAATTCCATTGAATCTATAATGGATAAATCAAAGAAAAATAGAGAATTTGCTTATAAAATTGATATAGAAATTAAGGAAATAAATAACTATATATACTGTACAATAGATGATAACGGCGTAGGTTTTTCAAACGAAAATTTGAATAAAATCGTAGAACCATATTTTACCACAAAAGTTAAAGGCTCAGGTTTGGGTTTGGCTATTGTAAACAAAATAATAAATGATCATGATGGAAAAATTAATTTTAAACCAAAACAAGATGGTGCAAGAGTAGAGATTATTTTACCAAAAAATGTCAGCTGAAATTTTAATCGTTGATGATAATTCAGACATAAGGTTTCTTATTTCTAGTCTTTTGAAGGATTGTGGCTTTTATATTAGACAAGCAGCAAACTATAATCAGGCTTTAAGTGAAATTGATAAAAAATTACCAGACGTTGCAATCATTGATGTAAAACTTGACAAAGGAGATAACGATGGAATTGAGTTGTTAACTCATATAAAAAAAAAAGATATAGATGTTCCTGTAATAATCATTTCTGGCCATGCTAATATCAAAATGGCGGTAGATTCATTAAAATCTGGCGCATTTGAATTTATACAAAAACCTTTTGACTCCCAAAGATTAATTAATTTTGTAAATAGGGCAGTTGAAAACTACGGTTTAAAAAAAGAAAATAAAAACCTTCAAAATAAATTATTTCATTCTTATGATCTAATAGGAAAAAGTCCTTTTATAATGAAATTAAAAGAACAAATAAAAAAATTATCCCTAACAGAAAGTAGAGTTTTTATTTTCGGACCAGCAGGCTCAGGGAAAGAATTAGTTGCAAGAAAAATTCATAAGAATTCTAATCGTGCAAAAAAATCCTTAATTATCTTAAGTGGAGCATTACTAGATCCCGAAAAATATGAACTTGAGCTTTTTGGTTCGGAAAGTAACGATGGAACAATACATTATGGTGCATTAGAAAAGGCATCCAATGGTATACTTCTTATTGATGAGGTTTCGGAAATACCATTAGAAACACAAGCAAAAATTTTAAGAGTATTAACTGATCAAAAATTTAAGAGACTAAACGGTAATCACGATATTAATGTAAATGTCAGAATCATATGTACTTCAAGCAAGGATATATGTAAAGAAATAGAGGATGGAAATTTTAGAGAAGATCTCTATCACAGATTAAACGTTGTTCCTATAAGCCTCGAACCACTAAAGAACAGAACAGAAGATATTCCATTGCTAATAGATTATTTTTCTAGAACAATTTCATATTCATATGGAGTGCCGAAGTTTGAAATTGACACTAACAATCTATATTTATTTGAATACGATTGGCCAGGAAATGTTAGGGAACTGAGAAATTTAGTTGAAAGAATTGCAATATTATCGCCGAATGAAAAAAATGAAAATATCAATATGATTATAAAAGAATCTTTAAAAAAAGTTTCTATTAATAAATCTGATATATCTGAAAAAAATTTTTCTTTTTCTTTAAAGGAAGCGAGAGAAAATTTTGAAAAATCATATTTAACTTTACAGTTAAAAAAATTTAAGGGCAACATATCAAAAACTGCAGATTTTGTTGGTATGGAAAGATCCGCCTTGCATAGAAAATTGAAAACTCTAGGAATCAAGGGAATAAATTAATGAATATTATTGTCTGTGGTGCTGGGAGGGTAGGATTTAGTATAGCCAAACAACTGTCAGCTCAAAGTCATTCAATAACAATGATTGACCAATCAAGTGAAGATATTCAAAAGATTAGTGAGTCAATCGATGTTAAGGCTATTGTAGGAAGAGCTACTTTTCCTTCTGTTCTTGAAAAAGCGGGAGCAAAAGAAGCAGATATGATTATTGCTGTTACAAAAAGTGATGAAGTTAACATGATAGTTTGCCAAATAGCTCATTCTATTTTTAACGTTACAAAAAAAATTGCAAGGATAAGATCGCATGATTATCTTGATCCAAAATATGGTAAACTTTACAGCAAAATAGAACTGCCGGTTGATGTAATTATTTCTCCTGAATTAGAGGTTGCAAAATCTTTGCAAAGAAAATTAGAGGCTCCAGGAGCATTGGACAATGTTCCTTTTGCTAAAGGTAAAATAAAAATGTTGGAGATTGCTATAAACGAAAAATGTCCTATAGCAAATATCCAGTTAAATAAATTGACAAAAACATTTCCAGATTTAGAGGCAAATATTTTGGGTGTAATAAGAGATGAAAAATTTTTAATACTCAACAAAACAGATAAAATGAAATTGAATGATAAAGCTTATGTAGTGATTAATTCCTCTCAATTAAATAGAACTTTAGCAGCTTTTGGACATGAAGAAAAAATTGCAAAAAAGATTCTTATTGTTGGAGGCGGTAATATTGGTCTTAATTTGGCAAAAAATTTAGAAAAATCTTTGGAAGATTCAAGAATAAAAATTATAGAAAAAAATAAGGAAAGAGCAGAACAAATTGCGAGTGAACTTGAAAATTCAATAGTTATTAATGGCGATGGCCTGGATGAAGAAGTATTAAAGGAAGCTAATATAGAAGAAATAGAAACGGTCTTAGCTTTAACTAACGATGATGAAAATAACGTAATGTTATGTGTGTTGTCTGAAAAATCTTCACCAAACAAAAGAACAATTGCCCTGGTAAACAAATCAAACTACAGCTTATTACAGTCGTCGCTAAAAATTGATGATTTGGTTGATCCAAGAATGATGACGGTTTCAAACATATTAAAACACGTTCATAAAGGTACTATAGAAACCGTATACAGTTTATTAGATGGAGAGTACGAATTTATTGAAGCTGAAATTATAGAAAGTTCAGAATTAATTAATAAGAGTTTAAAAGAGTCTAATCTTCCAAAGGAAATTAGGATAGGAGCAATTCTAAGAAAAGATGATATTATTATTCCAAAATCAAACTTTATTTTTGAAAAAAAAGATTTAGTTGTTTTTTTGACTAAAAGAGATCAACTCAAGAAAGTTGAAAATTTGTTTAGGATTAGTTCCTTCTAATATATCTTTTAATTAACAAATGTTTAGATCAACATTTTTATATTTAGGAATATTTACTATATTCGTTTCAATTTTTTCGTTATTAAGTATTCTTTTTTGCTACTATTTTGATACTTCGTTAAATATACAAGTATATTTTGGCTGTCTATTGGTTTCTTTATTTCTTGGTATTATTTTTATTTTTTATAATAAAAAATTTTTTAACATAAAAGTAAATTTTTTTGAAAAATTATTTCTTGTTATCGCTGGTTTTTTTTATTTTCCGTTATTAATTTCCATGCCTTATTATTTAAGTATTTACGATATAAGTTTTATAGACTCTTACTTTGAAGCAATATCCGGATTTACATCTACAGGATTTACAATGTTCGAAAACGTTAAAGAGATTGACGAACCTTTGTTAATTTGGAGATCGGGCTCTCAATGGTTAGGAGGTTTATACTTTTTATGTTCTTTATTTTTATTGGCTGAATCGCCAAAAATTAAAATAAAAAATATTTATACTGATTATGAAGGAGTAAATTTATCCGAAATAAGAAATCAATATACAAAAGTTTTATTAATTTATTTCCTATTAACTCTACTGGTTTTTATACTTTTAAGTTATTCGGGTATTCGACTATTCGAAGGATTTAACTTATCCATGACAATAATTTCTGCCGGTGGTTTTATTCCGACAAATCTTTTAAGTGAAATTGTAAGATCAGAAAATCAAAAATTAATTTTTTCTTTTTGTATGTTAATTCCTTTTTTTAATCTTTATTTAATCTATAATGTGATTTCTGGAGATAGATCATTAATAAATAATAAAGAAGATCTTTATCTTTTGATTTTGTTATTATTTGTTTTAATTACTACTTATATATTTTTCAGCAATACTTTTGGATTTACTTCTATCTTATTTGCAGCATTAAGCAGTTTGTCGAATATAGGATTGGGCTTAGATAATCAATTTTCTAATTTATCATTTCTTTTTTTGATTTTGGCAATTATTGGTGGATCGTCTTTTTCAACTTCATCAGGATTGAAATTTATAAAATTATATACTTTGTTTAAATTTTCATTAAAAGAAATTTATCTGCTCGTAAAACCCTTATATGTTTCGAGTAACATACTTTTCTTGTCCAAAAATAAAATCAAAGATGAAGAAATCAATATCTATTTCTTATCCATTGTTTTTTTTATTTCTACTTTGTTTATATTGTCCGGAATTTTGTCTTTAGAACAAATCAACTTCAAAGATTCATTAACATTATCTATTTTAACAATTACCAACACAGTTAATTCAAATAACTATAATCTTGGTGAGTTTTACTTTTTGAATATAAATATAATTTCAAAAATTTCCTTGATGTTTTTTATGATTATAGGAAGAGTTGAATTATTAGGTTTTTTAATTTTGATAAAAAAATTTTTTTTTAAATAACCAACTTTTAAACAAAGAGTTCCAAATTTTCATATATTGCTTATTTAAATTCTTGTTTTTGACACAAAAGTCATTTATAGTTATTTTTGATGTCAGAATTGAAGGATTTAAAAAGAAGACACAAAAAACTTGAAACCCTCACAAAAAAAGCTACAAAAACAAGATTAAACGATCGTACTTCTGGATCTTGGAAAAGTTTAAGAGAATTAAAAAAGTTAAAATTAAGACTAAAAGATAGGATTAACCAGCTAAAACACTAATTAAATTCAAGTTATCTTTTATGTGTGGGAGATATGTTGTTACCAATGCTGTTCTTAAGACTAGAGAAATTGTAAAATCAGCTATTTCCGTTAAAGATACTTATAATTTCAATGCTAGTCCACAACAAAAACTTCCAGTTATTAAATCCTATACTAATGGAAAAACAATTGAAAATTTACAATGGGGATTAACTCCCTCTTGGGCTAAAGAAAAAAAAATTAAACCTTTAATCAATGCAAGACTTGAAACACTAAAAGAAAAAATATCTTTTAAAAATCTTATTAATAATAGATGTTTAGTTGTGGCCGATGGTTATTATGAATGGAAAAGAGAAAAAATAGGCAAACATCCATATTATTTTACTCGATTTGATAATAAATCAATGTATTTTGCTGGTATCTATAAATATCATCAATTCATAATTATAACTATGCAAGCAGATTTTAATACAATCGATATTCATCATCGGCAACCTGTTATCATTAATGAGAAAGATTTAAATAATTATTTTGATCTAAAAAAAAAAGAAACAAGTTTTTTAAAATCCTATAAAACACCTAAACTAAAATTTCATCCTGTAAGCAAAGATGTAAATAACCTAATAAACAACACAAAAGAATTAATTGAAGAACTAAAATGAAAGTAATCAGAAAACAACTGGTTATTTTTTTTGCTATATTTAATATTTTTGTAGCAAATTCATTAGCACATGAATATAAAATAGGTAATTTAAAAATTCTGCATCCTTATATTATAGAAACACCTCCAGGAGCCAAGACAGCAGGAGGATACATGAAGATTGTAAACACAGGCAATCAAACTGATCATTTAAGTTTGGTAACGGTTGATTTTGCTAAAGTTGCAGAAATCCATGAAATGAAAACTGAAAATGATGTTATAAAAATGAGAAAAATAAAAGGTGGGCTAGAAATTCCTGCCAATGATTTTACAGAATTAAAACATGAGGGATATCATATTATGTTTATGAACTTGCTTAAACCCATGATCAGGAGAGAAACTCATGAAGGAACTTTGTATTTTGAAAAAGTTGGCAATATTAAAGTTATCTTTGCCGTTGAGAAAATGGGTTTTAAATTAGAGGAGAATAATTAAATCGTGAAAATTAATTCGGTACGTGCCTTAATCATAGTTGGTTTTTCTATTTTGATATTAAGCTTAATCGGTTTATTTTTACCTACAATCCTTAAAAAAAATATCCAAACACATTATTCGACCGAAGCAAAGTTGGGAACTCCTTTTGAATTAATAGATTCTAATGGCAATAAAATAACCGAGGCAGCTTTCGTTGGATCTCCAGCTGTCTTGTTTTTTGGTTTTACGCACTGTCCCAACGTTTGCCCCATTGCCTTACATAGATTGTCGTTATTGATAGAAAAGTTAGGCAAGGATCAAAATAAATTAAATGCTTACTTTATCACCCTTGATCCAGAACGAGACAGTTGGAAAGTTTTAAATAACTATTTGAGTGCTTTTAATAATAGAATTATTGGAATTACCGGAGAATCTAAAAAAATCAAAGCCTTAGCAAAATCTTGGGGAGTGTATTCAAAAAAAGTTCCGCTTGATGGAGAAAATTATACAATTGATCATACTTCATTAATATTCCTGTTAAAAAGTGACGGTAATTTCTTAAAAACAATCGATTTTGAAGACGATTTTGAATTATCTTTAAAAGAGATCAAAAAACTCCTAAAATTTTAATTTCAACTAGTAAAAATTAATAATGAAAAATAATTTTGTATGGACATGTAGGCATACTTGGAAACGTAGTGCTTATAATACTTTATGGTGTTTGATTGGGTGCTCAATAGGTGATTTTGGAACCATTATATTTTTTCAATTACTAAATATAGTTTGGTCAACTTTTTATATTATGGTTTTAGCAACCATTAATGGTTTAATTACAAGTATAATATTAGAAACTTCAATTTTATTAAAACAAATGAATTTTAGTCAATCGTTAAGGACAGCGCTTGGTATGAGTTTTATCTCTATGATTAGCATGGAGATTGCCATGAATATGATCGATTGGTGGTTAACTGGTGGCGCTAAGTTAACTTGGTGGGTAATACCCGTTATGTTGATAGTTGGTTTTGTTACACCCTGGCCTTACAATTATTGGCGATTAAAAAAATTTAATATCGCATGTCATTAACCGTCGCTGCCAATCGGAAAAGAAGCGTTCTGTTGTAGGTGTCCTTTAAACTGTTTAGTGGACTGAAAATGAATCCTTTGAGAGGATAATCCGTTATCAGCAACGGTTAAAATCATATGATCATAACTCATATTATGCTACTAAATTACACCAAATTAATGAAGTTCTTTATTTTTCTTTAGATGTTTAACAACTTCTTCTAATAAAACCTGATTGTGTATTAATTCGTTATCAATGCTATATATACCCCTTGGTTTTTTAAGTTGTTTCCGTAATTTCTGTAAATTATCAACCACACCTTGAAGATGGTTACGACAATAATTATGAGCGGCTTGCTTAGCCTCTAATAATTCCTGAATATCTTTTTCCTTTTTTTTCTTCTTCTTCATTCAACTTATAATAACCGATTCTTAGTGTGAGGTGTAGGTCGAAAAGTTTAAAATCGATGTCTGCGTGCTTTTCACAGTACCCTTTTGTAAATTTTACTCTTTGCTTTTTCATCTTTCTATCCTTTCATATAATAGAGAAACGGAATTAATCCAGTTTAAGAACGTACGGCGAACGCTCACACCGTAATAAATTCTCGAACACGACAGGGACACGACAAACAGTTCAATGTTAGTGTTCCGTATGTTCTTCGTTCCTCGATGTTCTGGTTCGCAATATTTGAAAAAAGTAAATAAACACTGGTATTATTGGTGCCCTCACACGGACTCGAACCGCGAACCTACTGATTACAAATCAGTTGCTCTACCAATTGAGCTATGAGGGCTTGGAAGAATAAATAGGTTATTTAGTTAAATTTTTCAAGATATTAAAGGATAAAAGGCTCGTAGTTGCTGTTACGGCTGCTCGCCAGTACAGCTCGAAAGTAGCCCTTTGTAGCCTGGTTGTGATGCATCTGTAGTCAGTGTAAATCCTGGAGATCCCAGGATAATTATTTTGAAATGATAGTTGAGCTGAAATTATAATTTCTGAATATATAATAAAATTATGAAAATATTTACCGAAAAAAATACAGAGTTAAAAGATTTTGAAGAAATTATTTTGGATATTGAAAAAGAACGCGACACATTAGATGAGTGTCACGCCAGTATTCGAAGCTATGTTTAAGTGCTAACAGTATATATGCTGCCGGAAGGGAAGCTTGCAGCAATGAATTTTATGATTATAATTGGCATTTAATAAATTCATCAGGATATGCAAAAGGATTATATAAATTTAATATCATGAGAAATATTAAAATATTACTTTTAGATCCCAGACATGTCACTAGAGGACTTCATTCTAATTTTGTACCAATTAATATTGGATATATAGGAGAATTTTTAAAAAATGAAATAAAAAATATTAATTTGGAATTAGAGATAACTACTGAACCTGAAGAAATTTTTAGATTATTAAGAAATTGGAGACCAGATATTGTGGGTGTCTCAAATTATGTATGGAACTCAACACTCTCAAATTTAATATGTAAATACTCAAAAAAGTTAAATTCCAATATTTTATGTATCATGGGAGGACCAGAATTTCCTGCTGGAACTGGGGCTCGAAAAATAGAAAATACTAGTAATGATCAAACTTACGACAAGTGTCTGAAATATTTAATTGACAGACCATCAGTTGATTATTTTGCTTACTGTGATGGAGAAGTAGTTTTTTTAGAAATTGTAAGAAAATTTATAGAAAATAACTTTTCTGTGAAATTGATGAAAGATAAAGATCAACCGATAAATGG
>Ga0208640_1000812_pt1 | contig 13146 bp, 10 predicted proteins | sample ETNtaG_23_FD_185774 | JGI IMG/M metagenome (GOLD analysis project Ga0208640, IMG submission 185774) | Marine microbial and viral communities from oxygen minimum zone, Eastern Pacific Ocean - ETNP201310SV72 (SPAdes) (version 2) | ecosystem: Environmental > Aquatic > Marine > Oceanic ... | reverse complement strand
GTTTAGAAATTACTGTAGCTATTAATCATTTTATTACTGATACTGACAAGGAAGTTAAAATCATAGAAGAACATTGTTCTAAACTCGGCGTGAAAGCAATTGTTTGTATGCACTGGGCGAAAGGTGGCGAAGGTACCAAAGAACTTGCAAACCATGTTGTAGAGCTTTGTCAAAAAGCAAAAAAAGAGAATTTCAAACTATTATATTCCAATGATGTCAGCCTTTGGCAGAAAATAGAAACCATTGCAAAGGAAATATATGGTGCAAGTGAGGTTGTTGCTGATACAAGAATTAGAGACAAATTAAAAAAAATTCAAGAGGATGGCTTTGATAAATTGCCCATTTGTGTAGCAAAAACACAATATAGTTTTTCAACCGATCCTGATCTAAAAGGAGCACCAACCGGTCATGTCTTGCCTATTAGAGAGATCAAACTTTCCAGCGGCGCAGAATTTATAGTAGTAATTTGTGGATCTATTATGACCATGCCTGGTCTTCCAAGGGTACCTGCGGCTCAATCCATTAAGCTGAATAATGAAGGTGAAATAGAAGGTTTATTCTAATTATCTTTTCTTAAATAATTTAACCAGTTTTTTAATTCTAACGTCCGAGTATTATCATTTATTTTTATATCTTCTTCTGTAATTAAATTAATATGCTGATCTATTTCAGCTTCGTTATTAAAACTTTTTGCATCTAATAATCTTTTTTTTCGATGTTTAATTAACTTGACCATGTAAGAGTAAGGAATTTCAGGATGATATTGCAACCCCCATATTTCTGATTTTCCAGCAGTAATATGCATAGCTGCAAATTTATTAATTTTATCACTGGCTAACAGAAGAGAATTTTTTGGTGGAATCTCCACTTCATCAAAATTAAAAGCAGGGGCGGTAAATTTATGTGATTTTGAAACGTAAAGCATATGTTTTTTTCCTTCATCGGTTAATTCAATGTTTTGAGCTATGCCAACATGAGCTCCGTTTGGTGCTATTCTACATTTCCCGCCTATTGCAGTTACAGCAATCTGCAGTCCCCAGCAAGCAGCAAAAAACTTTTTTCCATGATCAAAACATGTTCTTGCAAATTCCAGGTGCTTCTTAACTTCATTGCTATTATCGTATATACGCAGTGTACTTCCTGTTAAAATAATTCCATCATACTTTTTTAACGATGAAACAATTTTTGAAATAGAGCTATCATTATGAGGTTCCACAACATCTGTTTCACAATTTGGTTCGTACATTTTAATATGTACACTAAAATTTTCCGATTGAGATACACAGCCAGCTTTACTAAAATTAGAATTTTCTTCTTTTGTGTTGCCTTCAACTATCAATAATTTTAAATTGTCCATGACGATAAATTAATTAAATAATTTTCCCTCAATACAATGTTGGTACATTGTTTTCAAATCATTTAATTCTAATTTTTTCGGATTTCCAGAAGTCGACGGATCCTTAAGGGCCATTGATGATAATTTGTTCAAGTCTTCTTTTTTGACCTTCACCACATCAGATAATTTATGGGGAATATTTAGTTCTTTCCTTAGGCTAATTATCCAGTTTAAAAAAGAACCGAAAGTTTTTTCCTTGAAATCAAGATATCTAGAAATTTTGATTATTTTCTTTTCAATTTCTTTTTTATTAAAAGTTAATACATAGGGCATAAAAATTGCATTAGATAATCCATGATGAACATTGTAGACAGAATTTACTGGATGACTTAAAGAGTGAATGGCCCCTAAACCCTTTTGAAAAGCTGTAGAACCCATGCTAGCTGCGACCAACATATTGGATCTGGCTTCTAAATTTTTTCCATCATTAAATGCTACGATTAACCATTTTTTAATTAAATACATTCCTTCAAGAGCTATTCCGTCAGCCATTGGATGAAAACCAGGAGCACAAAATGCCTCAAGATTATGTGCAAGAGCGTCCATTCCAGTTGCTGCTGTAAGTTTTGGAGGTAAATTAACTGTCAAAACAGGATCTAAAATTACTATAGATGGTAGAATTTTTGGATGAAAAATTATTTTTTTTACGCCTGTTTTCTCGTTGACTATAACTGAAGCTCTACCAGTTTCTGATCCCGTGCCCGCGGTAGTAGGAACAGCTATTATTGGAGCAATTTCATCTGAATTAGCTCTCGTCCAATAATCTCCTATGTCTTCAAAATCCCATATAGATCGCGATTGGCCCGACATAAATGCAACCGCTTTTCCAACATCCAATCCACTACCACCACCAAAAGCAATTACACCATCATGTTTTCCTTTTATAAATATTTGGACACCTTCTGAAACATTAGAGCCAACAGGATTGCCTTTTATGTTAGAATAAGTTTTTGTTTGTAAAGATTTGTTTTTCAAATCTTCAACTATTTTTTTTACCATTTCAGATTGTGCTAACTCTTTATCAGTAACAAACAAAGGCCTTTTTATTTTAAGCTGTTTGCATGCTAAATGAAGATCTTTTATCCTTTGTTCTCCAAACCACACTGTGGTTGGATAATTCCAATTTGAAACCATCTTTACCAATTTATATCTAGTTTTTTGTTGTGACAAATAGACTCTATTAAATTTGTCATTAAAGGAATTTTATTTTTATCAAATTCTTTTAATATTTTTGGACCAATTTCTAAAACTAGCTCACCAGCTTCAATTGTATCATTTGACATAAAATCTTTTTTTGCTTTATTGTATGCTAATCCATCACCCAAATATTTGCCCATTCTGCTATTTCTTCCTCCCAGCGCGCTTACATATAAATCACCTAATCCTGCTAGACCATAGACAGTTTTTTCTTTTCCTTTGAAATACGTAGTTAAATAAACCATCTCTGAAATTGATTTTTTTAATAGGGATGCCGCGGTATTTAAATAGTTTTTTCTTTTTACATCTATATTTGCTGTCGAACTGCTTAAACCCTCGGCAGCACCTATTAACATAGAATAAATATTTTTAATTGCAGCGCACACTTCAACTCCCACAACATCTTTTGAATATTCTATTGAATAGTAATTAGTAGAAATGATTTTACCAATTGTCTTTGCAATAGATATATTTTCATTTGCTATAACTACACTTGTACGAATTTTATTGGCTAAACCTTGTGCTAAACATGGACCTTTGACTACAGATATATTAATTTTTTTTAATCCTTTTTTGCTTAAAATTTTTTTTAACTTTACTGATAGGGTTTTTATTTGATTATCAATTAAAGTAAGGCCCTTTGTGAGTAACAAAATTGGAGTACTTTCAATATAATATTTTGCTATTTCGTTTCCTGCCCAATCTATACCTTTTGAACTTACTCCTACAACAATTAAGTCCGGCTTTTGTTTAAATATTTTTGATAAATTTTCAAATTTTTCAATTTTTAAACTTTGATCAAGATGACATTTCAAACCTGGATGTAAATTATTTTTCGAAGTAATTTTACTAATAATTTCATCTTCAATATGAGTTCCAACCAAGGTGACATTATTTTTATTATCAATACATGGAACAGTAAATGCCGAACCCATTGCGCCAGCGCCTAAAACTAATATTTTTTTCATTGTATCAAAGTTTTTCTAATTGCTTGCTGCCAACCTTTCAACAGCTTAATGCGGTTTGATTTGCTCATTTTTGGGACAAATTTTCGATCTGCTTTCCAATTTTTAGAAATATCTGACAAAGATTTATAAACACCAACTTTTAATCCTGCCATAAAAGCAGCCCCCAAAGCAGTTGTTTCTTGTACCTGAGGCCTAACAACTTTTGTGTCAATTACATTTGATAAAAATTGAGAAAACCAATTATTTTTTACCATTCCTCCATCTACTCTAATTAAATTGGGTTTGAGACCATCATTTTTCATTGCATTAAACAAATCATAAGATTGATAAGCAACTGACTCGAGAGTTGCTCTGACAATTTCTTTTTTGCTGGTATCTCTTGTTAGACCACAGACTATTCCTCTTGAATTTGGATTCCAATAAGGTGCTCCTAATCCTGTAAAAGCTGGTACTAAGTAAATTCCATTATTAGTTTTCAAAGATTTAACAATTTTTTCCGTTTCGGCAGCATTTTTTATAAATTTTATTTTATCTCTTAACCATTGAATTCCTGCTCCCGCAATAAATATTGAACCTTCAAGTGCATAAGTCGTTTTTCCATTGAGTCGATAACAGATTGTAGTTAGTAATTTATTTTTTGAATATATTCTTTTATTGCCAGTATTCATTAATACAAATGCTCCTGTGCCATAAGTACTTTTCACAGATCCTTTTGTAAAACAAGTTTGTCCAATAGTTGCTGCCTGCTGATCTCCAACAACTCCATTTATTGAATAAGATTTTCCAGTTATAGATTTATCAATAAAACCAAAATTATCTGAAGAATTTTTAACTTCAGGAAGAATATTTTTTGGAATTTTTAAACTTTTTAAAATATCAGTATCCCATTTATTAGTAGAAATATTAAATAACATTGTTCTACATGCGTTAGTTGCGTCTGTAGCATGTACCTTGCCTTTTGTTAGTTTCCACAACAAAAAAGTATCCACAGTACCAAAAAGAAGATTGTTATTTTTTATTAATTTTTTTATTTTTGGAGTGTTATCGATTATCCACTTAATTTTTGTACCTGAAAAATATGGATCAATTAAAAGACCCGTTTTTCTATTAATTATTTTTTCTCTATTTTTTGTTTTAAATTTTTTACAAAATTCCGCCGTTCTTCTATCTTGCCATACAATTGCATTATAAACTGGTTTTCCTGTTTTTTTGTTCCAAAGAATGGTTGTTTCTCTTTGATTGGTAATTCCAATAGATAAAATTTTTCCTTTTAATCTTTTGCTTTTATTAATTACATCTATCAATACTTTTTTCGTTGTATTCCAAATTTCATTGGGATTATGTTCAACCCATCCATCTTTAGGAAAATATTGTCTAAATTCTTTTTGAGATGAATAAACGGGCCTGCCAGATACGTTAAATAATATCGCTTTGCTTGATGTTGTGCCCTGATCTATTGCAACAATAAATCTTTTCACTAATTTAATATTCTTCTAATCCTAATAATTTTTTTCGTTTGTCTGCCCAAGTACGAATCAAATTATCAACAGCTAAACCAATAAATGCAACGCAGAGACCAAGGATTAGTCCTTTACCGCCTCCTTTTAAATCTGATAAAGCTTTTAAAATATATTGTCCCAAATCTTCTGTTCCAATGAAAGCTCCAATAATTACCATAAATAATGCAAACACCACTGTTTGATTAATTCCGAGCATTATGTGGGGAAATGCTAAAGGAAATTCAATCTGAAGCAATCTTTGTAAGCGCGTTACACCTGACATCGAACCTGCATCGTGTAAAGCTGGCGGAACACTACGAAGTCCCTCAATAGTGTAACGGGTTGCAGGAATAGTTGCGTAAATGATCACAGCTATTAACACTGATGTGTCAGTTATACCAAAAAGCATCATAACAGGAATTAAATAAACAAAAGATGGAAATGTTTGGAGGGTATCACAAATCCCTAAAGCAATTTTTGTACTAGTTGTGTTTTGTGCACACAAAGAACCAGTGATTACTCCGATTATACCTGATGCAATTACACCAAAAGTTGCCATGTAAGCTGTGACTAAAGCTCTATCCCACCATGGGCTTAGAGCAATAAATAATGTAAAACCACCAACTACAAGCGCTGATCGGATACCACCGATTATATAACTGGTACCCATAACCAAAACAAACGTTGCGACAACTGGCATCCTTAAATAAGCAGCTCTCATTGGTTGTAATACGTCTACAATCAACCAGGTATTAAAAATTTTTAATTGGTAAAAGAAAGTATCCCATATCCACTCAACCCCTGCATTCCAGAAAGGTTCGCCTGATATCCCTTTATTATGTGGAACCTCATACAAGTAGTTAAAACCTTCTTTAAAAAAGAAGGACCCAGCAGAGGCAAGTATTAATCCAACTATTACTGTCCCAACAAAAAATAATCCATATTTATGACGCTGGAAAAAAGTAAGGTTGGCAAAATAATCTGTTTGTTTATGTGCCCAAGCTAAAGACATTTTGTCTAAAAGTACTGCAATTAGACTAATACAAATACCGGCTTCTAAAGCTAAACCAATTCTAAGTTGATTTAAGGCTAGCAATAGATTCCAACCTAATCCCTTGGCACCTATAAAGGATGCAATAACTGCCATGGCCAAACACTGCATGATGACTTGGTTCACGCCAATTAAAATGTCTCGTCTCGCGGTTGGAATTAATACTTTAAATAAAAGTTGAAATTCGTTACAGCCACTCATTTTACCAGCTTCAATAACTTCTAGGGATACTTTCCTCAGTCCCAACAAAGTCAGACGCACCATTGGTGGTGTTGCAAAAATTATTGTTGCAATTGCTCCAGCATGATCTCCAATTCCAAACAGTACCATTATTGGAACAAGATAAGCATAGTGCGGCATGGTCTGCATTACATTAAGTATAGGATTTAATGCTGCTTCAACTCTCTTACTTCTATATGACCAAATACCAAAAACCAAACCGAGAATAAAAGAAACTGGTGCAGCAACCAATACAAATGAAAGCGTCTCCATTGAAGGTTTCCACTGACCAAATACAGAAATATAAATCATGGTAATACCTGCAAGTATTGCAAGACCTTTTCCATTAAGTTTATAACCCAATATAATTGCTCCAGCTGTAACTATAGTCCAAGGAATTCCAGGAAATTCCGCCCATGGGTTTGCATCAATCCACTCCCAACTTGTAAATGCAACAACGGTCTTAACTCCTCCAATTAAAATTTCACGAATAAAGTCAATTAAAAAAAGTATAGAAGCTGAAATCATTCTGGTAATTTGCAGAACAAGTGGACGCGTTTTATACTCTTGAAGATCAGAGTCCCAAAACTCGATCGGCATCCAATCGTTTAATAAAAAATACAATGAATCATTTACCCAAATTGGAAGCCATCCAAGGAATGGTGGCAACCTCCAAAGCATATCAAATGCATAATATCTAACTTCTATGCCAAAAAGATTATAAGAACTTAGATTTGGATCTTTTGAATGTTCAGCTACAGACCTTATAAATTTATAACCTTCGGGAACATTTATTGCAAAACATAAAGCAAAAAAAACAATTAATAAAAATAACCACTGGAATGACTTTGGATATTTTTTTATAAATTCCATAAATTATGAATTTTCTTTTCGTCCGCCAAATACAGTATGAATTATTTTAGAAGGTTTAACAATTCCAACAACTTTATTATTAAAATCTATAACTGCCACAGATTTTTCCTGACTTAATATTTTTTCAGCAACAGTTTCTATAATTGCATCTTTTGAAACTTTTAAATCACTTAAATTTTTAGCATCATCAACGGGATCCATTACCGCCTCTATTTTCAATACTTTTTCTCTAGGAACCTCTTCTGTAAATTTTCTAACGTATTCTGTGGCTGGATTTAAAACAATTTTGGCTGGAGTATCTAATTGCTCTATTATACCGTCCTTCATTATTGCTATTCTATCTGCAAGCCTAAGGGCTTCATCAAAATCATGCGTGACAAATAAAATTGTTTTTTTTAAAACACCTTGCAGTCTTAAAAATTCATCTTGCATTTCTTTTCTGATTAATGGATCAAGAGCAGAAAAAGGTTCGTCTAAAAACCAAATATCAGGCTCAACTGCTAAAGATCTGGCAATTCCTACTCTTTGCTGTTGACCTCCGGATAATTCTCTTGGAAAATAATTTTCCCTTCCCTCAAGACCAACAAGCTTAACCATGTCCATAGCCTTTTTAATACTGTCTTGAGTTTTAAGACCTTTAATTTGTAAAGGAAAAGCAATATTTTCTAATACCGTTTTATGAGGAAGGAGAGCAAAGCTTTGGAAAACCATTCCCATTTTATTTCGTCTTAACTCAATTAGTTCTTTATTTTTCAAAGATAATAAATCTTGACCTTCAATAAAAATTTTGCCTGCCGTAGCATCCGTCAATCTTGATATACATCGAAGTAAAGTTGATTTTCCAGAACCAGATAATCCCATCACAACCAACATTTCTCCTTTTGAAACCTCAAAAGAAGCATTATTAACACCTACGATGCAACCTGCCTCCTGGAAAGTTTTGGCATCAACATTTCCACTGACATCTTGGAGCATTTTTTTTGCGCCTGCTCCAAAAATTTTATAAACAGCCTCACATTTAATTGCTGATGTAGAAGACATAAATTTTATTCAACAAATTACACTAAAACTAAAAAAAAATCCCCCCTATTTATTTTATAAGCACTCTAATAATTTTTTATAAAATATACTCTAGTGTCTAAACTAGTTTTAAAAAAACCCTTGGCTTCACCTGAAACTGTAATTGTATCACTCACCCCTTCTATAGCCCTTATCGTATATTCAGCAAAACATTTATTTGAAGAACTGTCCCATTTTACAGAACGTTCATCAATTTTATTTCCGTTATCAAAATACAATTTCGTTGCACTGAAGTTTAGAATGTTTGCCCCCATCATTGCACGTTGGGTTACAATTTTAGTATTTTTGCACACCGCTTCATATTCGCTTGGTGATAATTGATGACCCTCACTACTTTCATAAAAATTTAATCTACCTCTTGGAAGTGAAGTAATGACTGTTTGATCAACCTCTACAGTCTTGTTAGTCTCTGCGGTCTTATCGTTCTCTTTAATTTCTCCAAAAAAAATGTTCAAAATGATAAATGTAAAAATTATTATTGCTGTTAAACCAACAAGGCCTACTATTTGTTTAAAGCCTTCCGGAGCTTCTTTGTATTTTTTTAAATTATTTTCTAATAACATTGTTCTATCTAATTTGGCTCAACTAATTCGCCGTCTTTCCAGATGCCTTTCTTAATTGTTCCGTCTGCCAAAGTAAAAGTTCCTTGTCCATTCATAAAACCATCACGCCACTCACCCACGTATGTGGCTCCATCTGGAAAAGTCAAAGTCCCTTGTCCATGCCATGTATCATTATGAAACGCTCCCACGTATATGTATCCGTTTGGCCAAGTCACACTCCCTTGTCCATGCTTTTTACCAACTCTCCACTCACCCACGTATGTGGTTTTGTCTGTATAAGTCCAAGTTCCGATTCCGTCGTCACAGTCACCATCAGTACATCCGGTTGTACGCGCAAACCCTGTATTGCAAAGGATCAAACCCAAAAATATGTATAGAAAAAATTTTCTCATATCCTCTATTCTACAGATTACATTAAAACCAAAAAAAAATCCCCCCTAGTAAAAACCAGGGGAGATTATCAAAAGCTTAAGTTTTAGAAATAATTATTTTGTAAACGCTTTCCAAACTTTTTCGTTGTCAGCTAACCATTTTTTTCCAGCATCTTCATGAGACATTTTATCAACGTCAACTAAAGCTGCCATTGCACCAATTTGACCTGTGGTAAACGCCATTTTTTTGAAGACCGCAGCTGCTTTTGGATGAGTTTTAGTCCATTTTTCACTCACCGCTTTTTTCAGATAACCATCTGGTGAACCACATGCTCCATCACCACCATCTACTGGTCTACAACCATCTGTGTATGGCGGAAAGTCAATAAATGTAAAACCAGCACCATCTGTAAAGTTTGGTGTCCAGTTAAAGATTATTGTTCCTCTTCCTTCTTTTTCAGCTGCTGCTAATTCTGCCCATAGTGCATCAGCACTACCAGCAAATTTAACTACCCATAAATCATCTAGTCCAAGCGCTGTCATACGCTGAGGCATTAGATCTTGGTGCCAAGTTTGTGGCCCTTCTAACCAACGGCCTTTTCCACCTGAGTCAGGTGTTGCGAAATTTTTCGCACAATCAGCACTTTTTAATGCTTCCCAATCTGGTAGACCTGGGCATAGTCCTTTGTCAGTTACCCAGTTTGGATAACCCATATCTTCCAAAGATCTAGCTACATGGTCACCCCAGTCTAGTAAACCACCTGCATCACGTGCAGCATCGAATGATTTACCGAACGCAGATTGCCAAACTTCGTGTGATATATCAACATCACCAATACGAATTGATTCGTATACCGCTTGAGAGTCTGCAGGGACATATTCCACATTACCACCTATACTTTCAAAAATTCCACCAATTACATAAGCCATAACAACTTGACTTGACCAATTGTGTACTGGAATTCTGGTAGGTTTCTTACTATCTGCAGACAAAGCAATTCCTGTAAAACTAACTAAAGAAATTACCATTGCAGATACAAGAGATATCAGTTTTCTCATATTTTTCCCTTCAATAATATTAATATTATTAGGCAAAATTGTATGGTCTGGGTAACAAGGAGTCAATCTGAATTGAAACTTAATCAATCATTGAATTATTATGGTTCCACATGAAAAATTTATTAACTAGCATAAATATAAGAAATCATGGTTTCGAACTTTACGACCAAGGGTTGAAAGATATTTTGTTAGAGGTGGAGATTTATCAGTTATAGAAGTTTTGCCAGCCTAAAAAAATTTCCATCAATTTTGTTTAATAATATCCGCAACATTAATTTCACCGTTGTTTAGTGGTCTTAAATAAATTCCCATATAAATATGACCATAAATTTCTCTTAACATTTTTAACAGATTAATGTCTGCTGTTTCAGAATTGGGTATTAAATTCGTTGCGATACATCTGGGTATTTTTTTTAAAACTTTAAATAAACAACCATTTATTGAAATTTCTTGGTTAATCCATTTAAATTCAATCCAGGGATCAATATTTTTTACATAAATGTTTCCTCTAAATCGCTCATGTTCAATTTTACGATTATTTTTTTTCTCGAAATCCTTAATACTACTCATGTTTATAAGAGAAATTGTATTATGTGGCATGCTGTCAAAAAACGGGAAATTTATGTTGTGAATTAGGTAAGGTATATATTTTGTTATCTTTTCACGGTCTATTAATTCTTGTGAAAGAATTTTAAAATTATCTCTTTTATCCAATGATATTTTTTTAATCAATTTATTATCCAACAATAACGACAATTCATTAATTTTATAATCAAATTTATATTTGTTCAAAAAAGGAGAATTTTTAAGAGTTAAAAAAAAATTTAGATTCCTGTCTTTGGGATTTTTTTCATAGTTATCTGCTTTTGATCTGTTAATAAGTCTGGTAAAAGCAAAAATTCTATCATTACTGATGCCAATATTTTTTTTAACTATAAGTTTTGGAGAATAAGAAAAAGATAATGATTTAACAGGTGAAAAATATAGTTTTTCTATTATAGGTGTTGTCATCAAAATTTGATTAGCTATTTAACCCATTTATCATGGTTTATGTTCTGATTTTTTGTCAGTCAATGTCAATTGCGCAAAATTAATCTCTAATATACTATTGTTTCACATGGAAAGCATATCAACTAGTTTGTTTATAAAAAATCCCGGTTTAAGGATTTTGCCACCGGGGGTTGAAAGATATTTTGTTAGAGGTGGAGGTTTATCAGTTATAGAAGTTTTGCCTGAAGATAAACTGGAAATAATTAATGATGAGGGCAAGCAAACATGCGAGATTGTTGTTTTTAATTCTAAAGGTAAATGTGATCTATCAATATTAAATTTAAAAGAAAACTCAGATGCTGGTTTTTCAAAAAAAACAATTTCAAGCGACGAAAAAATTGTAAAATTATTTAAACGAAAAAACTTTGATATTAATAAAGCAAAATCGTCAAAAATATTTGATAAAGATTGTTTGACAGGCGAAAAAATAATTTTAAAATCCAAAGATAAATGCACAGTTATGCTTGCAGCTCCTGGCGAAGCTATGAACGTCCATAATCAAAATCCTCCAACTGATTTAACTGTTTTCTTAAATAAATCTAAATTTGATAATAATAGTGATGGAGAGCAATTTGTTTTGCCAGAACCTTTAGGTGACCCCTTAAACGAAAAACTTATTAAAAGACGTACCGCATATACTTATGAAGTAAAAGCAGGAGAATACATTCAAATTATAGACCCTGCGGGAAGGCAGTGCTCAGATTTTTTGGCTTTTGACAAAGCAAAACTCGATAAAAGAATTGAAAGTATAATTGATGCTACAGCCACTCGTACATTTATGGGAGCTGCTTATCCAGCGCCTGGTTTATTTTCAAAATTTTTTGATATGGACCATGACCCAATGATTGAAGTTATCAGAGACACTGTTGGTAGACATGATACTTTTAATTATGCATGTACTGCAAAATACTATGAAGATATGGGTTACTTCGGTCATATAAATTGCTCGGAAAATTTTAATAATGTTTTAAAAAAATATGAAGTGAAATCAAGAAAAGGTTGGACCGCTATTAATCTTTTTTTTAATACAAGTATTAATCAATTAAATGTTGCGTCTTTTGATGAACCGTGGTCTAGACCTGGTGATTATGTATTGTTTAGAGCATCAAAAGATTTAATATGTGCTTCTTCTGCTTGCCCTTGCGATGTTGATCCTGCAAATGGATGGAATCCTACCGACATATTTGTTAGAACTTATCCAAAAGAACAAAAATATTCGAAAGCGATAGCATTTAGAATGCAAGCAGACTCGGAACCTAAATTAACTAAAGAAACTGGATTTCATAAAAAAACATCCAAACTTACTAGAAATTTTATTGAATATAATGGCTACTGGTTAGCAAATAATTATACCGATTATGGAACAGTAAACGAGTATACAGCCTGTAGAGAAAAAGCAATTGCAATTGATTTATCACCTTTAAGAAAATTTGAAATTGTAGGTCCAGACTCTGAAAATTTAATGCAGTATGCACTTACAAGAAATGTAAAAAAACTCTCAATAGGACAAGTTAGTTATTCAGCCATGTGTTATGAAAACGGCTGCATGATCGATGATGGAACAATTTTTCGTCTAGGCAAAGATAATTTCCGATGGGTTGGTGGCCAAGAATATGGCGGTACATGGCTTAGAGAATTAGCTAAGAAAAAAAAATATAAAGTCTGGGTAAAATCTTCAACTGATCAAATTCATAATATTTCAGTTCAGGGACCAAATAGTAGAAAAGTTTTAGAGAAATTTGTTTGGACTCCACCCACCCAACCGACAATAAATGAACTTCAATGGTTTAGATTTTCTATTGCCAGAATTGATGATCATG
>Ga0208640_1000808_pt1 | contig 13172 bp, 14 predicted proteins | sample ETNtaG_23_FD_185774 | JGI IMG/M metagenome (GOLD analysis project Ga0208640, IMG submission 185774) | Marine microbial and viral communities from oxygen minimum zone, Eastern Pacific Ocean - ETNP201310SV72 (SPAdes) (version 2) | ecosystem: Environmental > Aquatic > Marine > Oceanic ... | reverse complement strand
TTGTACCAAGTATAATTGTATATTCTTCTTTTTTCTGGTTGTCGCACAATTTTTTTATTTGAATCATATTTTAAATCTACTGCATTTAAATAATACCCGAAGGTAATGGGTTCAACCATTTGTGCCAGAGCTTTCCAATATTCCATGTTCGCCCATTTTTTATCTATTGCGATCATTTGTTCTTTATAAGGGCCCTCCTTGATTTTTTTGAATTTCCTTTTTGATTTTTTGATTAAACTCTTCCATCCTGATTTACTATAATTCATACGAGTACTGGCTTTACCAACTTGTCGTTTATCTGCAGTCATAATTTCGTTAAAAATGGATGCGTACATTTCTTCGGGAGGAAGTTCCTTTTGATCCCACTGTTTGTAAATTTCAAAAGTTTTTGGAAGTACTGTGTTGATTTGTTTATCATCAACACTTCTCATCAACATGCTGATAATAGGAATTACGAATGTAACTGTAATAAACAGTGCAAGCGGTAGAACTAAAAGAAGTGCCCTAGTTTTGTTTCTTCGTTCAGCACGCCTAAGACTGACTTTTAAAGGTATTCCGTCAGTTGTTAATATCTCGCCTTTTACTGTTTGACCCATAAGGAATCAAAAAAAGGCGGGATAAAAATCCCGCCTTTTATAATTTGTTAATATTATTTATTACCTGCCATCCACGCTGACCATTGTTCTTTTAGTTCAGCGTTGTGGTCCGCCCACCATACAGGATCCGTTAATACAGATTTTTTAAGTCTTTTCTTTGTATTAGGCATGTGTGGTAGTACAGCTATACCATTATGGAACCAAGGTTCGCCCTTCTTGATAATATCAAGACCGCATGTACGCATAGGACCATAAGTGATGTATTTAGCTTGTTCAGCTTGAGATGCACAAGTTGTTGCATGTTTTAGGAACTCAATAGCTTCATCTTTATTTGGAGCATCTTTAACAACTGCTATCCAGTCTCCATCAAGAACTTGACCTTCCCAAATGTAATCGAAGCTAGCGCCTTCAGAAAGAATTGCAGCTCCAGCACGACCATTGTAAACAATAGACATAACTACTTCACCGCTTTTTACTAATTCTAGCGGTTGAGCTCCAGCAGACCAGTGCACAACGTGCCCCTTAAGGTCTTCAAGTTTTGCAAATGCTCTATCAGTTCCACCTTCTGCTTGTAAAACTGCGTTTACTTTAGTTGGTTTAACTCCATCAGCAACAAGTGCCATTTCTAAAACAGCTTGCGGCCAAGTGTGAACACCTCTTTTTCCAGGAAACTTTTTAACATCAAAGAAATCTTTCATTCTTTTTGGTTTATTTCCAGGAAACGCCTTTGGATCGTAAATTATTACATAAGTCCACCAGATTTGTGGTGCAGCACATGGAGAAATTGTTCCACTTGCTCCGGTACCATTGTCAGGAATACTTTCTAGGTAACCCTTTTCCCATGAAGCAAAATCCAATTCCTCAAATAAGCCTTCGTCGCAACCGTTGATCGCATCGACCGGCAAAATGTCTACAACATCCCACTTCACGTTACCTGATTCAACCTGAGCTTTGACTTCACCAAGACCACCGTTGTAATTTTCAACTGCAACCTTAGTTGATCCATTTTTAACTGGACCCCAAGTATCAATGTAACCTTTCTGTTGACTCATTGTGTATGCTCCGCCCCAAGAAACAAACGTAAAATCAGCATAAGCCGTAACTGTAAATGCTAATCCTACTATTGCGAGCAAAGCAAATTTTATTAATTTAACCATATTTTTTCCCTCATAATTGATTAATTATACGTATAAGTCGCCAATCTAAACATATTGGCTTCGTACTGTAAAATAAAAAAATGAAAAATTATCTAAGATCTAAAGCCCTTGAATCGCTAGCCTTCCATGAAAGTTTTACAGAAGTTCCTTCTTTCAAGCTTGCGCTTTTATGAGAGTTTGAAACTTTTACAATAAATTGATCGTTTCCGCAAACTTCAACTCTTGTGCGAATATGATCTCCTAAATAAATTAATTCCTTCACAGTTCCGTTAAAAGAATTTTCAAAATTTGATTCTTCAGAATTAATTTCAACTCTTTCTGGTCGTAATGATATCGTTGAAGGATCACCTACGGCGCCAACATTTACTTTGAGGGATTTAATTTCTTCACCTTTATCCGTTTTGATAACACACATATTACCATTTATAGATTTCACTTTTCCTTTTAACTGATTATTTTCTCCAATAAACTGTGCTACAAATGCATTCTCGGGTTTTTCATACAAAATATCTGGTGTTGATATCTGTTGAATCTTTCCATCATTAAAAACTGCAATACGATTTGACATTGTTAAAGCTTCGCCTTGATCGTGAGTTACATAAACAACTGTAATTCCAATATTTGCATGGATATGTTTTATTTCATATTGCATTTGTTCACGAAGTTTTTTATCCAAAGCTCCTAGCGGCTCATCCATCAAAACTAATCGTGGTTCAAAAACTAGAGCTCTCGCCAAAGCAACACGTTGTTGTTGACCACCCGATAACTGCATTGGCATACGATTACCAAAATCTTGCAGCTCTACCATTGATAATGCTTTTTCTATTTTTTCTTTGATATCAGTTTTATTTAATTTTCTAACTTCAAGTGGAAAAGAAAGATTTTCATTTACTGTCATATGTGGAAATAAAGCGTAATTTTGAAAAACCATACCAATTCCTCTTTTGTATGGAGGAATAGAGCTTATAGCTTCTCCATCTAAATATATTTCCCCATTTGTGGGTGTTTCAAATCCGGCAAGCATCATTAACGTTGTAGTTTTTCCAGAACCAGAAGGCCCAAGCATTGTAAGAAACTCACCTTTTGGAATATCTACATTTAGATCTTTAACTACCAAGATTTCGCCGTCATAGCTTTTGTCTACTTTTTCAAATTTTACAAAACTCTCTGGAGTTGCCATAAGTGTAGAATATTAAACATTTGTAAAAAAGTATTTCAAGGTTTTTATCCTTTAATATGCAGTTCTCTAGACAAATTACAGAATAATTCCGAACCTTTTTCAGTAACTCTTACTGATTCACTTGCTTCTACTCCCCAATCGCCAAATTGAACCTGAGGTACATGCATAACAAATTAAGTCAGGTGGTGCATCAAGAGGCTGCATTAGCCATAGTATCTATATGTTTACGAAGACCTTCGATATTAATTTCGTTAGGACTTGCGACAGGAGCAACAGATATTGAAACGCCATCAGGAGTTAGTGTGCGCAGATTCTCCTGCATAACTGTGTCGGTTGCCATAACAACAAATCCTAAAGAGCCAAGATATCCATATGCGTTACCATACTGAACTTGTTGGTTAAATGAAGAGACTTTCTTAATCATCAAATTATTTTATTATGTTATATTCAGGACCAAAAGGAAATTTTGTAATATCTTCAGCGCTATTTTCTTTAACAACAAGTATATCGTGCTCACGATAACCTCCCGCCCCAGGTTCTCCCTCGGGAATCATAATCATTGGCTCCATTGAAACTACCATATTTGGTTTTAAAACTGATTCTATGTCTTCACGAAGTTCTAGCCTACCTTCTCTACCGTAGTAATGACTCAAAACTCCAAATGAATGTCCGTAACCAAAGGTACGCCTATGAAGATAGCCTAACTCTGAAAATAAATTATTTAGTTCAGCTGTTATTTCTGAACATTTTACCCCTGGTTTAATAAGTTTAAGTCCATAACGGTGAACTTTTACATTTGCTTCCCAAGCTTTAAGTGATGCATCGTCAATTTCTTCAACAAAAAGAGTTCTTTCAAGCGCAGTATAATATCCAGAAATCATAGGAAAAGTATTTAATGAAAGAATATCACCTCGCTTAAGCTTTCTTGTAGTAACAGGATTGTGTGCTCCATCAGTATTAATACCTGATTGAAACCAAACCCAAGTATCTCTAAGTTCTGAATCAGGATGATATTTTGCAATGGCTTTTTCCATTGCATCTCGCCCAACCATTGCTATTTCAATCTCAGAAACTCCAGTTTTAATTTCTTTGACAATAGCTTCCCCGCCTATGTCCGCAATTTTTGCACCATTTTTTATTAAAACAATTTCTTCATCAGATTTAATCATCCTCTGTTGCATTGTAGTTGGCGATATATCAATCATTTCAGGATCACCAAGTGCATCTTTTAAATTTTGATATCGCTCCATAGTTAAATGATCTTTTTCAATACCGATTTTTTTTGCTTTTTTAATTAGTGAAACTATTGCTTTTAAGTAGTTGTTTCTTTCCCAATCAGTATAAATAAGATTCTCTCCATAGCATCTGCGATTTGGTTGACCTGCATCAATGTTTGCTGAAACAACAATATTTCTTTTTTCAGTAACTATGCAAGAATAAGGTCTTCCAAAAGAGCAATATAAAAAACCAGAATAATAAGCAACATTTTGCATAGAAGTTAAAATGACTGCGTCAAGATTTTTTTCAGATATTTTTTTTCTTAAACCTATAAGACGATTTTCATATTCCTTATCACTAAATGGTAAAGAAACTTTAGATCCATTTGTAAATTGAAAAAAATCTGATCTTTTCATTATTAATTCCTTAACGATTAAGATAAACACAAAAAATTAGCATAAATAGTTTACTAACTCTATTTTAAAATTATTGCATTCTATTTATTGCTAATTTATTCTGCGATCATCAAGGCGATACATAACTCATCGTAAATTACGGAAGCGGGATTGGTCGACTTTAGTTATTAGAGAGATGCTGATGAAGATTGGATATTTTTGTAATATTACTAATTGGAAAAAAAACCATGACTGATCCTTTTACAATGGAATAAATGCTTAAATCTATCAGATAAATAAAAGAAATTTTCCCATTGAAAAATAAGTTCTAAAAGTAAATACTGCTATTATTAATAATATTATTAAGAGGGAAAATATGAAAAAACTATTCATTGCTGCAGTTATGTCTTTGTCTCTTTTGGTGACAAATGCAACTGCAGAAATTAAAATGGGTATCATTCTAGGATTTACTGGACCTATCGAGTCCCTAACTCCTGCAATGAGAGATTCTGCTAAACTTGCTTTTCAAGAAGCTTCTGATTCTGGAGCACTTCTAGGAGGAGAAACAATTACTGTTTTAGAAGCTGATTCAACTTGTGTTGATTCAGCAGCAGCAACATCTGCTGCGGAAGGTTTGGTTTCTCAAGGGATTGCTGCAATTATGGGAGCAGATTGTTCAGGTGTTACCGGAGCAATTGCAAGTAATGTCGCAGTACCAAACGGAGTGGTGATGATATCACCTTCTGCAACATCACCAGGTTTAACTACTTTAGATGATAAAGGTTTGTTTTTCCGTACGGCTCCATCGGATGCTCGTGGTGGACAAATTCTTGCGGACATTACTAAAGACCGAGGAATTAAAAGTGTTGCGATCACATATACTAACAACGACTACGGTAAAGGTTTAGCTGATGTTTATGAAGCTGCGGTTAAAGCTCATGGAATTTCAGTTACAACAGTAGCTGCTCACGAAGATGGTAAAGGAGACTATAGCGCAGAAGTTTCTGTGTTAGCGTCTGCTGGTGGAGATGCAGTTGCAGTGATTGGATATCTTGATCAAGGTGGAAAAGGAATTATCCAAGGATCTATAGATTCAGGCGCCTTTGATACGTTTATATTATCAGATGGTATGATTGGTGATTCACTTACAGATGCTTTTGGATCAAGTCTAAATAAATCATTTGGTTCTTTGCCGGGTTCGACAGGTAAAGGAGCGGGTGTGTTTGCAAAAGTTGCTGGAGCAGCTGGAATTGACCCTAGTGGTCCATACACTGGAGAATCTTACGATGCAGCGGCATTAATAGTGCTTGCGATGCAAGCTGGAGGTTCTGCTGATCGTGATTCAATTGCTAAAAATGTAATGGCTGTAGCTAATGGCCCAGGTAAAAAAATCTACCCAGGTCAATTGAAAAAAGCTTTAGATCTTTTAGCTAAAGGCAAAGGAGTTGATTACGAAGGAGCAACTGGTGTTAACTTTACAGACGTTGGAGAAGCTTTTGGTTCTTTCTTAGAGAAAGAAGTTAAAGGCGGTAAATTTAAGACTAAAAAACAAAGATAAAACTAATTTTATAAACCTCAGCGGTGAAAGCTGCTGAGGTTTTTTTATTTTTTGCTTAATATGTCTGCTCTAAAAGTCGAATAAACTATTAAAACTAAAAATGGAATACATATTAAGTTCATAGTTGTCCAACTTGTTAAACTTAGCAATATTCCTGCTAATAAACTTGCTAATGCCATTGTAGAGAATACAATCAAATCATTAATTCCTTGTACTCTAAATTTCTCTTCTTCTTTATAAGTTAAAACAACTAAACTAGTTCCAGAAATAAATAAAAAATTCCACCCTAATCCTAAAAATATTAGAGCTACCATATAATTTGCTAATGTTTGTTCAAATAAACTTAAGATTATTGTTACGACATAAAACAAAACTCCTATATACATTATATTACTATGTCCAAACTTTTTAATTAAATGTCCTGTAATTAATGATGGAAGAAACATAGCTACTAGATGAAATTGAAGAACTATTCCTGTTTTTTCTAAACTCATTTTTTCCATCACATGCATACTTAAGGGTGTAGCAGTCATTAAAAACGCCATAATGGCATAAGCAAAAGCGGCTGAAATTATGGCTTGTAAAAATCTTGGTTGAAAAATTATTTCAAATAATCTACGTCCATTGTATTTATTATTAAAATCTATTTTTGTTTTTTCATTATTTTTATAAAAAACTAAAAATATTGCTGGCATAAAAGTAAATACAGCGAGCAAAAAATAAGAGCCAACATATAAATAATCACTAAAAAGATTTTTTGTATAATTCGCTAAAGTTATACCTATAAAGGCTGAAACGATTCCAGCTAACATTAAAATAGAGATAGCTTTTGGTACTTTTTCTTTCTCTACACTTTCTGCTGCTGCAAAACGATATTGATGAGTAAAAGCCATCCCCATACCAAGAATTAAACATGAGATACAAAATAAAATAAAGTTTTGTTGACTGATAGCGAAAGCAGCTAGCAAAGAAGACGCTGAACTTCCTAAAGCTGCAAAAATAAAACCTAACCTTCGGCCTATTTTGTTCATAATTTTTGCTGCTAAAATAGTAAAAATTGCAGTACCAACAACTGAAAAAGCTGTAGGCAATGTTGATAAAGACTTTATAGAAGTAATTTGTGATCCCACAATTCCACTTAAAAAAACTGTAATAATATTAGCTGTAAATCCAAAAACTTGACTCAAAGCTAATAGTGATAAATTTTTATTCATTTAATAATTTATTTTTTTTAATTTTCTAATAATTCTCTAATATTTTTATCCAGCTAAAGTAGAAATTTTTATTGATTGGAATGAGGATAATTTTAATTCATCAATGTCTTCCTCAGATATTTTGATCGCCTGAAATTCTCCAACTTCAAATATAAAAAAAATTTCTCCAAATAATTGAATTTTATACATTATATCAATTTTAGTTTTTTCTTTTGAATGAGCTGTTTATTAAAGTTTGAATTTTTTAAATATTTTCTATAATTTTTTTTATATTTTTTCCATTCTTTATTAATAATCGAAAACCAAGCAGTATCTCTGTTGCGTTTTTTTACTATGGATGATTGTCTAAAGACGCCTTCAAACTTAAATCCCAGCCTCTTTGTTGCTTTTTTTGATTCTAAATTTAAATTATTACATTTCCATTCATAACGCCTGTTACCTAATGTATCAAAAGCGTTTTTCATCATTAAATACATCGCTTCAGTTCCTCCGGCCGTATTCTGAAGTAAAGGCGAATAATTTATATGACCTACTTCAATATTACCATGCTCAGGCGTTATATGTAAATAACTTGCCATGCCACAAAAAGTCTTATGTCTTTTTGAATAAATTGCGTAAAAAAAAGGATCATTATTTAAACAAAAACTTCTCAACCATTTCTTGAATAGATTTATATTTTTAAACGGACCATAAGGAAGATAGGTCCAAATTAAATTTTTTTTGTCTTTTGAATAATTTTTATAAAGATCTTCTGTATGTTTTTTAACATTAATCGGTTCCAAAATTGAATATTTACCTACTAAACAAAGGTTAGTAGGTAATTTTGCTTTTTCAAATTTGACTAAAAATCCAAGTTTTGGCTTTTTAGGCATGTCTAATTTTCTCAGGCAAAAGCCCTTTGGGCCTGTATCTCATTATTAATAATAACCCTACTCCCATCATCAAATATCTAAAATATGGAATACTGTTGATTAGATGAATTTTAAAAGCGTTAGTTTCTTCCAAACCGCTAGTGAACAAATTAATTAAAAATAATGCAATAGGAGCAGCCTCAATCCATAAAAACCAAACAGCAAAACCTCCTAAAATTGCTCCAAAATTATTTCCACTTCCTCCAACAATTACCATTACCCAAATTAGAAAAGTATACCGCATTGGTCTGTAGCTTCCTGGTGTAAGTAAACCATCATATGTGACCATCATGGCGCCAGCTATTCCAACAATGGCTGAACCAAGAACAAAAATTAAAAGATGCTGTTTCACAACATTTTTTCCCATTGCATTAGCAGCTTCTTCATTATCTCTAATCGCTCTCATCATTCTTCCCCATGGAGAGTAAAGAGCTTTTTGAGTTATAATTAAAAGGATTATTACCACAACTATAAAAAGTCCCGCAAAACATAATTTTACAAATACGGTTGATCCCTCAATTACTAATTGTTTTAACATTTGTTCTTTTTCTAAAGCGTCAGTAATTAAACTTAAAGTTCCTTGATGAAATTTTTCAATTAGGCTGATAAACCATTCCTTCGCTTGAAGGTCAATTTCATAAGGGACTGGTCTTTTTAAACCAATAACATTTTTAACACCACGAGTTAGCCAATCTTCATGTTTTATCACTGCAATAACAATTTCTGATATCAATAGTGTAGCTATTGCCAAATAATCTGCTCTAAGCCCTAAAGCAATTTTTCCTATAACGTACGCTAAAGCACCAGCAAAAAAAGCTCCAACAATCCAAGAAAATAAGATTGGAAGACCCATGCCCCCTAAAAATCCTGTAGTTGCTGGACTTACAGCTTCGATTGATTCAATTGCTGGAGCAGATATTAATCTCAAAAAAATTAATCCTACTATTATAATAGCCGCAATTGTATAGTTCCTCTTTTTTGATTTTTCAAATTTTTTGAGAATAAAGCGTACGGTAAATACTATTAAGCCAATTATAAATATACACAAAATCATATTCAATCCACCAACTTGCCAAGCTTCTTTTACTGGTGGCACTGAAACCAACACTGCAGCTAAACCTCCTAGAGCTGTGTAACCCATGATTCCAAAATTTATTAATCCAGCATATCCCCATTGTATATTCGCCCCCATGGTCATAACCGCTGAAATCAAACAAAAGCATAAGATCGATAACGCTAAATTCCAAGACTGAAAAACACCCACCAAAATTATGAGCCCTAACATTATTACGTAGGCGCTTATCACGTCTAAATTTTGTCTCATAATACTTTTCCTTTAAAAATACCCGAAGGCCTAAATAATAAAACAACAACTAAAATTGAAAACGAGACGGCAAATTTATAATCGGTTGATAACAGTTGTATCAAACTATTGGGTTCCATACTTTCTGGAAGAATGTAGACGAAAAATTTTCTATAAGCATAAGTTACAAGTATTTCCGAAAAAGCTATAACATATCCTCCCAAAAAAGCTCCGAAAGGATTACCGATGCCTCCAACTATTGCAGCAGCAAATATCGGAAGCATATTATTGAAATATGTAAAGGGTTTAAAACTTTTATCCAAACCATATAAAGTGCCACCAATTGTTGCTAGTACCGCAGCTATTATCCAAGTAATCATAACTACTTTTTTTGGATCAATCCCAGACAACAAAGCTAAATCTTCATTATCCGAATAAGCTCGCATACTTTTTCCAGTTTTAGTTTTGTTCAAAAACCAAAATAAAACAGAAACAACAATAATAGTGACAACTAAGGTAATTGCCTGAGTTGACTTAATGGTCAATCCCTCATTTAAACCTGTCATTTCTTTAAATTCATTTGCCTTTAAAATAAATCTTTCTCCGTCAAAAAATCTTCTATCGAAAGGTCCTATAATTATTCTAACGATCGCCTGTGTAACAAACATTGTTCCGATACTTACCATTGCAAGCATTACTGGTGGACTTTTCTTCATACGATAATAACTAAAAACTAATTTATCGGTTACAAGTGTAAACGAAATCGTAATAATTATTGCAAAAGGGATAGCTAGTAATGCTGTTGGAAGTATACCAAAATTAATACCTGCTGATTGAAAGTACCATGTAAATAAAATTGCAAACATGGTTCCAAATGACATTAGGTCTCCAGCCGTAAAATAAGCAAATCTTAAAATTCCATAAATTAATGAAACAAAAATAGCTCCAAGTGCCAACTGCGAACCGTATGATAGTGCAGGTACAAATATATAATTCAACAGCAAAACTATGGCGTTTAAAAAATCCATATTATCCACCTAAAAATGATCTCCTGACCTCAGGATCATTTAATAATTCTTTCCCCGTTCCAGAAAATTTATTTTCTCCAGTAACTAACACATAACCTCTGTCAGCAATGCTTAGAGCTTGTTTTGCATTTTGTTCAACCATTATGATTGCAACATTGGTTTTTTTAACTTTTAATATGTGATCAAATAATTCATCCATTACTATTGGTGAGACCCCAGCTGTCGGTTCATCTAACATTAGAACTGATGGTTTAATCATCAAGGCTCTACCTAAAGCTACTTGTTGTCTTTGACCTCCTGACAACTCTCCTACTAATTGTGATTTTTTTTCTTTTAATACTGGAAATAATTCATAAATTTCATCTATAATTTTTTCAAAACGTTCTTCTCTTAAATAAGCTCCCATCTCTAAATTTTCCTCGACGGTCAATCCTGCAAAAACATTTCTCGTTTGTGGAACAAATGCGATACCTTCTTTAACTCTGTCTTGCGGTGTCAGTTTAGAAATATCTTTTCCATCAATAATAACTTTGCCCGATTTAAGATTTAACAAACCTAACATTGCTTTCATTGCAGTTGATTTTCCAGCACCGTTCGGTCCGAGAATTGCAACAATCTCACCCTTGTTAACATTTACAGTGCATGAAGTAATTATGTCAGGACCTCCATAACCGCCTGTCATTTTTTCACCAACAAAAAAAGTCATTTACCTAGCTCCGTTTCCAGTTTTTGAACCTCTACCAAGATAGCTTTCGATCACCTGTTCGTTATTCTTGACTTCATCTGAAGTCCCTTTAAACAAAACTGATCCTTCTGCCATTACAATCACTGGGTCACATAGTCTGCTAATAAAATCCATATCATGTTCGATCATACAAAAAGTATAACCTTTCTCTTTATTGAGCCTTAAAATTGCACTTCCAATATCTTTTAATAAAGTTCTGTTGACTCCGGCACCAACCTCGTCCAACAAAACTAATTTTGCATCAACCATCATTGTTCTGCCAAGTTCTAATAGCTTTTTTTGTCCACCGGATAAATTGCCTGCCAATTCTATGGACAGCTGTTTAAGATTTAAAAATTCGATTACTTCTAGCGCTTTTTGCTTAATCTTTTCTTCTTCTTGTCTTACGATTTTTGAACTAAATAAAGCATTAGTTAATTTTTCTCCAGATTGTTTACCTGGAACCATCATTAAATTTTCCAATACAGTTAAATTTGTAAATTCATGTGCAATTTGAAAAGTTCTAAGTAAGCCTTTTGAAAACAATTCATAAGAAGGAACATCGGTAATATCTTCATTATTAAATAAAACTGTTCCTTTAGAAGTTTTTAAATTTCCAGCAATTAAATTGAATAAGGTCGTCTTGCCAGAGCCATTGGGCCCAATAATTCCAGTGATAGAGCCTCTTTTAATTTTTAAGGAACAATCGGATACAGCAGCAAGACCCCCAAAATATTTTGAAAGATTATCTATTTGCAGAATATTTGTATCTAACTGCATAGAAAATTATACTTTGTTTAATCTTCTCAGAATACTATTTAACGTTCTCTCTGACGATCTATAGAATCCAGCTTTTCTTAACTCTTTAACTCCTTGTTTGTTAAGTCCTCTTGGGGTTTGAGATTCTTTTACTAAATATTTCAAATCTTTATTAGAATTAACAACTGCATCTTCTGATAAAGCCACAAATAAAGAAGTAATATATTTTTGAGCCTTATCTCTTTTAATGCCACGCTTAACTAGCCAATTAGACATTGTGCTTAACAATTCGTAAAAAGATGCGTACATTCCTGATGTAGCCCAAAAGTTTTTAAATAATTTTTTATTTTTTATTTCGATGGTTGTTCCAAGTTTATTAAAAAAGTTTTTAACTTTTTTATTTGGTGGAAAAATTGGAACTGGTCCCTTTCTTAGTGAAATTGGTGGTAGCGGTATGGCTCTTATAATTTTTGCTTTTACTTTAATAGCTTTTTTAAGTTGAGGCAAAGTCATTGTCGAAATAAAACTGACGATAGTTTGGTTTGATCTAAATCTTAAATGTTTAATAATTTTTTCACCCACAGTTGGAGTAACTGCTAGAAAAACCCAATTACAAGAATTAATTATTTCTTGATTGCTTTTAGCGATATAAACTTTTCTAAATCTTTTTTTTAATTTTTGAGCTATATTTTTATTTCTTCGTGATATAAGAATTTTTTGAAAGGAAATTTTAGATGTGCATACACCTGCAATGACAGATGAAGCAATTTTTCCAGTTCCAATAAATCCCAATCTCATAACGAAACAAAGAATATAGAAGCTCCACCTTTAAATAAAGAGGATTTTTAGGTGCTGTACTTATCTACGGACTTTCTGTTAAAATATATGCTTAGTTAAGACCATTATCCAAATTGAAAGTAGAAGCGCTATAGTTTAAAAGTGGAAATTAAAAAATCTTTAATCAGCTTAGCGGCTTCTTCTGCTGCTTCTTTATTATATTCCATCGTTTGTGATTTACTTACACAACTCTTATCAAATTGAAACTGAGGAAGCCTCCAACCAAACTTATGACGCATATTAAAATATTTAAACGCTTTTTTCTTTTCCTTCTTTGTTGCGCTGGCATACC
>Ga0208640_1000795_pt1 | contig 13243 bp, 14 predicted proteins | sample ETNtaG_23_FD_185774 | JGI IMG/M metagenome (GOLD analysis project Ga0208640, IMG submission 185774) | Marine microbial and viral communities from oxygen minimum zone, Eastern Pacific Ocean - ETNP201310SV72 (SPAdes) (version 2) | ecosystem: Environmental > Aquatic > Marine > Oceanic ... | reverse complement strand
GGTTCCGACCATTGGTGATGTTATTGGATGACCATAAGCTGTTGACTCTCCTGAGTCAACAGTCGTTTGTTGAGTATTGGGTGCGCCATGTGAAACAGTAGCAGGAGTTTGTGAAATAACTTGTGGCACAGCGACGGACAGTTGACTGCCAAATCGTGATATTTTCACGGCCTCTTCACCCTCTTTGATTTCAATTTCTGCCATTCCGGATTGTTCTAATAACTCCATTAATTTTTTTACTTTGCGTATATCCATTACGTCCTCTTGTGTTGTTCGGCGTGTTTAATTTAAGCTGTTAAAACTTGCTATATCTAAAGTTGAATTTTAACACCTATTTGAATAACTATATCGACTCTTGACTACATGTTCGACACAAATAGATGATAATTTCTACAGGCCATCCATTTTTTTCAGTAGCTTGTTAAAACCCTTTTCGCCAATAATTCTATAAGATCTTAACTCTTTGCCATTTTTAAAGAATAGCAGGGCTGGAGGGCCGACAATGCCGAATTTTGCTAAAAGAGTTTTAGTGAGTGCATTATAGTCAGTTACATCAATCTGCAGGGTAATTATATTATCTAAGCGTTCAATCACCTCGGGGTCGGAGAAAATCGTTTTTTCAATTTTGTTGCACGAAGTGCACCAGTCAGCATAATATTTAAGGGCTATAGTTTGTTTGCTGTTAATCGTGTTAGCAATAGCGATGTCGAGTTGTTGTTCAGATTCAATGTTTTGAAATTGAATATGCTCAGTAGTTTCTGCAAAGTTTCCAAAACTTAGGCTCTCTAGGTGTTCACGAATATCACCGCCACCTTTTGCTACGAGTAGCCAAAGAAGAACCCCATAGGCAAACACTATCAAGCCAATTGTTTTGATAAATAGTAGCCATAAACGATTAATAGCGCCGAGTTGACGAAAAACCCCTAAAACTATTGGCGCTATAGTTAATAGTCCAGCCCAAAGAATTAGAGAGACAAGAGAGGGCAATATACGATCAAGTAGATAAAACGCAATTGCAATCAAAATAAATCCAAAGCTATGCTTAATAGTTTCCATCCATGGTCCGGGTTTCGGTAGAACATTGACGCCTAAACCGCAAACTATAAGTATTGGTATTCCCATTCCCAGTCCCATAGCAAAAAGACTGACACCCCCTTTTATCGCGCTACCTCCAGCAATAACATAGCTCAGAGCGGTTGCAAGAAATGGCGTAACGCAAGGACCAACAATTAAGGCAGACAGGAACCCCATTACCGCAACTCCGAAAAACACACCGCTCTTCTGCTGATTGCTTATTTGGCTTATCTTATTTTGTAATTTAGCGGGCAATTGGATGTCGTAATAACCAAACATAGAAAAAGCAAGAAACAGAAAAATTAAACTAAATACAATTAACACCCAGGGTGTTTGCATAATAGATTGCAGGTTAATACCTGCTCCAAAATAGCCTGCACTGGCGCCAATCAAGCCATAAGCAAGCGCCATTGAAACCACAAATGTTAAAGACATGGAGATCGCCCTTGCTTTGCTTGGGATTGGGTTTTGGCCAATAATAATGCCTGATAATATTGGCACCATTGGGTATACACAAGGCGTCCATGAAAGCGCCAATCCAGCTAAAAGGGCGCCCAAAAGCAGGGCTAAACCCCCTTTTTGAAATAATTCATTAATTTCCAGCTCTTCAATGCTTAATAATCCTATCTCGTTAGTTGTGTTATTGGACAGATTTGCAAAAGAAGCTTTAGCTTCGATTGTTTGCGGCGGGTAGCAAACGCCTCCCGTCCAACAGCCCTGATATCCAATGGTTAAGGTGATAGATTCTTTTTCGATATTTTCAAAGGAAAGTAAAATTTCAATTGATTTTTCGTAAACTTCAACTTGCCCAAAAAATTCATCATTTTTTGTCTTTGAATTAGGGTAATTTATATTGGCAATTAATGCGTCTTCTGATGCAAATGAGATTTTGTCTCTATAGAGATAATATCCATCAGTAATTAACCACCTTATGTTCAGAGTTGTTTCGTTAATTGGAGTTACACTTAATTGAAATGCATCATCAGCCGGCAAAGGGCCTGAGTCATTAATGATGTTGCTTTCATTCTGAGAAGAGACTGCTAGAATAGCGTTCTGTTCAAGAGGGTCTTGTGTGTCTGCTAAAGAGTAATTAGTTATTGAGAAAATACCCCAAATTAAAAGAAATAATGCAGATAAAAAACGCCTCATAAGAAGTCTCTTGGAATTAGTCGGGGTAATTATACCTTGCAGCGTTAGCAGGATTAGGGCTTGCCCGAAATGACTACTTCTTGTAAAAAGCAACCATCATTTCCCCAGATTATATTTCCCCCGCCTGTTTCAGCACGTCTCTAGCAATTCTAAAACATTCAACACCTTGAGGGACGCCACAATAGATTGCTATCACATGCAATATAGATCTAATCTCTTCTTTGCTAACGCCATTTCTAAGGGCTCCTTTGCAATGAATTTCCCACTCTTCCATTTTGCCGAGAGCAGCAATCATAGTTAGATTCATCATTGACCTAGTCTTCTCATCAATTGTCGCATCACCCCAACCAAACCCCCAACACCATTCAGTCATCTGCTCTTGAAATTGACGATTAAATTCATCTGCAGACTCTAAGTTCTTGTTAACATAGTCGCTTCCTAGTGTTGCTCTGCGTTTAGAAAGGCCTAACTCAAATAATTTTTTGTCCATAAAGTTTCTCCATATTAAGTTTAATTAGCGAATAACAAAAGGATTTTCCATTGGCTCTTTAGAGGTATTGATCCATGTTGTCTTAGTTCTTGTGTATTCATGAATAGCATCCATTCCAGCTTCACGACTGCCGCCACTATGCTTAAAGCCACCAAAGGGCGATATTGGAGATATTGCACGATAAGTGTTAATCCAAACAATGCCAGAATGTATTTTTTCACTCACCCGATGTCCTCTCGCAAGGTTTTCAGTGAATATCCCCGCGGCAAGCCCAAATTTTGAGTCATTTGCCATTTGAATTGCATCATCCTCAGTGTTAAACGAAATCGCACTAATCACAGGCGCAAATAGCTCTGTTTTGACCGAGTCAATATTTTGATGTGGGCAAGTCAACAGGGTTGGTTCAAAATACCAGCCTTCATCTAGGTGCTTGGGACTTTGGCCACCAAATATCAGCTTAGCTCCCTGTTTAACCGAGTTTGTAATTACATTGTAAGCACGCTCTACCTGAATAGTTGTTGCGAGTGGGCCAATTTGGGTTTTTTTGTCTAAAGGGTTGCCTATTACGATATCTTTGGCCCGATCTTTTAGTTCACTTACTACCCTATTAAAGATATTTTTTTGGATAAAGACACGCGAACCCGCAACACAGCTTTGTCCTGAGGCGCCAAAATTACCAGCAATAATGCCATTAATTGCCCCGTCTATGTCGCAATCATCAAAAATTATTATTGGTGATTTTCCGCCAAGCTCTAGACTCACATGAGCAAAGTTTTCAGCAGTATTTTTTACTATATGCTTGGCAACATCGCTACCACCCGTAAATGCTACTCGTGCTACTTTAGGGTGTGAAGTGATGATGCGCCCACAAGGCTCGCCAAATCCAGTGATGATGTTGACAACTCCAGGAGGAAATCCTGCCATGTCTACTAATTCTGCTAATTTGAATAGTGCTGCAGGGGCTTGTTCTGAGGCTTTGACTACTACTGTATTTCCGGCTGCTAATGCTGGCGCAATTTTTGTTGCAGATAAAAAAAGTTGCGCATTCCATGGGACAATTGCGACTACTACTCCTATAGGCTCTCTAGTTGTAAAGACACGCATATTTGGCTTATCAATAGGTATAACCTCGCCTTGAATTTTGTCAGCAAGTCCCGCATAATAATAGTAATAATCAGCCACATATTTTGACTGGCTTCTAGTTTCTATTGCAAGCTTGCCGCTATCTGTTGTCTCTAGGTCTCCAATTTCATCAGCATGCTGACTAATTAAATCGCCCAGTTTATGTATTATCTTTCCTCTCTGGGTTGGTGTGAAGTTTGACCATGGGCCTTTATAGAGGGCATTGTGCGCAGACTCTATAGTGAAATTCGACTCTTTTTCGTTTGCAGCTGGGAATATTGCCCAAGGTTTTCCATTGGCCGGGTTTATAGTTTCAAAGTGGTTTGATCCGCTTCTGAATTCGCCATTGATGTAGTGTTTATATTGTTTCATATGAATTTCTTATTTTATGTAAATGCAGGTATAACTTTATCGATAAATAGTTGTAATGATTTTTTCTTGTTAGCGAAGCTCATACTGTTATCCGCCCAAAAGCTGTATTCGTCATAACCAAGCTCTTCGCAAAGCTTGATACGTTCAATTACAGTTTCTGGTGTTCCAATAATGCTATTTTTACGCATATTTTCTGGCGAGTACATCTCGATTGCCATCATTTCTTCATCGCTTAGTTTCTTTATAAAGCCTTGTTCAATTGGCCGTTCATTTTTAAACCAGGCACCAAAATAACAATAAAAGCGGGAAATGTCTTTTGCTGCTTGGACGATTTCTGCTTCAGTTTCGCCAACAAATGTGTGGCGCAGAACCATAATCTTTGGTCTAGGCGTGTCTTTGTAAGATGCGCAAGCGTTATTAAATCGCTCCATTAAAGATATTACCTCGTCATCACCTAACCAAAGCGGCGTTACTTGTACATTGCAGCAATGCTCTAAGGCAAAGTCATGTGAGTTTTGATGTCTTGCAGCTATCCAGATTGGAGGATGTGGGTCTTGGTATGGTTTGGGTGAGCTAGTGGTTTTAGGGAAGGACCAGTGTTCACTTTCGCCTTCATAGTCACCTCGCCATAGTGACCTTATTGCCGGGATGATTTCACGCATTATTCCGCCCGCAGAAAAAGCATCAATACCATCTGCAAGACGGTCATATTCAAATGAGTACGCGCCTCGCGCAATTCCAAGCTGCAGTCGACCACCACTGATAATATCAGTCATTGCAGCCTCTTCTGCTAGTTTAATTGGTTGCCAAAATGGAGCGACAATAGTTGCAGTACCTAGTTTGACATTTTTTGTTCTTCTGGCTAAGTCTGCAAGGGTTATAAAGGGGTTTGGGGCAATGGTAAAGTTCATGCCGTGGTGTTCTCCAGTCCAGATAGTTTTAAAGCCACCGTTGTCCGCTATTTCGCAGAGTTCGACATATTCTTCGTAGAGGCACTTTTGCGATTGAGCTTCGTCATATCGTTCCATATGCATAAAAAAAGAAAATTCCATATTATGTTTCCTAAAGTTAAGTTTTTGTTTTTGTAACAGCCTCTACCTTTCCATCACCCTCTTTACCAACAAAAATACCAAAAGCATTTAGTTCTCTTTCTGTAATATAGCGTCTAAGCATTATTCTACTCGCTTCATCTTCAAGGCGCTCAAACGGAATTTTATTAAAGTCATAAAAATGACCTTTATCAGAGGCAGTCTCTTTGTCAATCTGTGCGCGGTAGTATATAAAGCTCGTCTTGTTATCGCTACTTTCAAATACTGAGAATAGGTAGTGCTCGCTAGCCAAGATCTTCATTTTTTTAAGCTTACCAAGCAAGCTAATTTCATCATCAAACGTTCCTAAACTTGAAGCTGTAGGGAGCCGAATTATATTATTCGACCCATTCCCCATTAAGAATATCTTTTCCCGGCATTCAATTATTGCGCCAACAACCACTCTGGTAGTTTCATTTTCCATTGCCAATAACATTTTTTGCTCAAGATTAAGGTTTACATAATTACCTCGCAAGTAAACAAGAGGGGTTTTTGTTGTGCTATTAAATGCAAGTACACGTCCAATAAGAATGAAATGGTCGCCACTATCTATAAAGTTATCTTTTGCACAGTCAAACCATGCAGCTGAGCCTTCAATAATAGGACTGCCAGTGACTCCAGATTCCCAGTCAATTCGTTCAAAACGATCTGTAACAGGGCGAGCAAAGGTAGTAGATATTTGGTCTTGACTTTCCGAGAGCACATTAACAGCAAAACTTTCGCCGTTTGAAAAAGACTCTAGATTGAAAGAAGCCTTATCAATGCATATTAAAATTAATTGCGGGTTAAGTGATACTGAAGTAAAAGAGTTAGCAGTAAAGCCTATCGGTTTATTTTCCTTATCAAGGGTCGTAACGATTGTTACACCAGTTGGAAATGTGCCAAGCGCATTACGAAAATCTCGAGTGAAATGATTGCTTGTCATCTGGATTTTCCTTTGGCATTTTTTAGATGAATTTCAATTATTGGATTCACTTTGTTTGGTGCAATATACGACATCATATGTGCTTCATCTTCAACAGAAACAAATTCACCTAGCGGGGTCAGTTCAGCCATCTTTCGAGACATTTCGGGTGTGGAGTTGGGATCATCATCACCTGTTAAGTATAGAACAGGGCATCTCAATTGCGAGAGCTTATTTAAAAAAACTTTGTCAGAAAGTGCGAATAGACGATAAGTCAATCCGTACCCTTGAGGGGAAGACCGCTCTAGCCATTTTCTAACTTTGATAATGTTTTTTGATCTGTTATTGTGATTATGCCTAAACCAGCGACCTAATGTCTGTTCTACGTTGAGTATTTGATTATTTCTTAAAACTTGATTGGCCCGATCTAATGCTTCTAACTGCGCTTTATCAGTTCTGTTAAAAACCATATTCAGCGGCGTTAAAGCCACAACCTTGTTTGGGTATTTCAGTGCAAACGCCACACTAATTATTGCGCCCATAGAATGGCCAACCAAGTAAAACGAAGAAACTTCGAGAAACTCAACCAGATCATTAAGCTGTTCAACATAATCGTCAAGCGAGACCCCTTCTGGAGGCATGGGGCTTTTGCCGTGACCAAGGAGGTCATAGGCTAAGGTTTGGTAGGAGTTAGAAAAATAATTAAGCTGTGGTTGCCATACGGCACCTAACATACCAACGCCATGAACAAAAACTATCGTCTCTGGACTAGAGTCAGAACATAAATAGGCAGTTCCATGCGCCGTAAGACACATATCATTAATTAATAAATTTTGATCTCCTAAGTCACTCACAAAAACTTCCCCTTGTATTTAAGGCGGCAAATTAGCTAATCGGGCACACACCATTTCTTCTCACTGCCTGCCGACTTGAGTGTGAATGGAATATAACGTATTGCTAAACACCTGTCAAGAAACCAGCATGCTGGCTATAAGGCTGAAGGATTAAGAAAAATAATAATATTATTATCTAATAATTGATTTAAATTATAAATAATTGATAAAAAAATGAATTATTATGAAAAAAATACCCAGTTATCACTAAATAATTACAAAAAAACCTAAAAACCCTATGAAATAAAGCAAAAAATTAATTATTTTGCGTATTTTTTGCAGATATTTGTCTTTTTTGTCTATTTTGTTGATATTTATAGCATTATTTATTGAACAACAATCACCATTGCCGGTCTAACTAGCCGACCATTTAGTGTAAAGCCAACTTTGATAACTTCTAGAACAGTATTAGGCTCTTTGTCTGGCATTGGCAGCATTGTAACAGCTTCGTGTTTTTCTGGGTCAAACCTCTCGCCAACAGGGTCAATCTGTTCTACGCCGAATTTTTCTAGGGTCGAAATAAACACTTTATTAGTCATTTCAAGACCTTCAACTGTATTTTCTAAGGTCGCCTTTTTATCATGGGCTGTCTGCAGCCCCAAAGATAAGGAGTCTTTTACCTCTAACAGGGCTTTAACAAATCCATCTAATGCATATTTATGTGCATTTTCCAAGTCTTTTGTAGTACGTCTTTTAAGGTTTTCCATTTCAGCTTGCGAACGGAGTAATTTTTCCCAGTTATCCTTAGCTGATTTTTGTGCCTCTTCAAGTTGAGACTCTAAATCTATATCCTTTTTGGATTCAGTTTTTAAAGTTTCTTTGGCTTTAGGAGTCTCTGTTTCTACTTTTTTTTTGGCTTTCTTTTTTGTCATTTTTTTCCACAAAATAATGTATAGTTAACACGATATGTAGTCATTTATTTTAATAATTCAAGATCTATGTTTAACACTATTGGCATCATTACTAAACCAAAAGATTTTACCAGTGAAGAAACAGCCCGTGAGCTTAGTGTCTTTCTTCATGATCAGGGCGTCTTGTTAGTTGAGGGTTCAGATCAAATCTCAAAAAATGCTGATCTAATTATTGTTGTTGGGGGTGATGGCAGCATACTCAATACTGCCAGGACATATGTCGATAGTAATATTCCAATTTTGGGGGTTAATTTAGGCAGGCTTGGATTTTTAGCCGATGTATCAGTTGAGAATATGATTGCTGTTGTTGAGCAGATATTGAACGGTGATTTTATCAAAGAAGAAAGAGCTTTGTTATCTTGTCAAATAGAAAAAGGTAATCAAATAATATCAAAACATCTGGCCTTTAATGATGCAGTAATTCATCGTAACCACGCCCCTAGGATGATCGAGTTCGAATTGTTTATCGATGGAGCTTTCGTAAACAATCAACGAGCCGATGGGATGATAATTACAACCCCAACTGGTTCAACAGCTTATGCGTTATCAAGTGGCGGACCGATAATGCATCCGAGTGTTAAATCTATGTGCTTGGTTTCTATATCTCCCCATACAATGAGCCATAGACCAATTATTGTTCATGGAGAAAGCGAAATTGTGATTCGTTTGTTAGACTCTTATGACAATGCCAACGCAAGTTTTGATGGACAGGCCAAGGAATCAATCGCTTTAGGAGACCACTTACGAGTCAAGCAGCATGAAAATTTTGCCCACTTATTGCACCCTAAGGGTTACGATTATTTTGAAATTATTCGTTCAAAGCTACACTGGGGACATCAAGTTTAATTATTGATGCCATGCTAGAGCAACTATCAATAAAAAATTTAGTAGTGGTTGAAGACTTGAGCGTAGAGTTTCAGGATGGCATGACAGTTATTACAGGCGAAACCGGCGCAGGCAAATCGATTATCGTGCAGGCATTAAATCTAGTGAGTGGCGGCCGATCAGATGCGTCTTTAGTTCGTCATGGCAAAGATAAGGCTGAGATTGTTGCAATATTCCAACTTAGAAATAATGCAATCCTTCTATCTTTCCTAAAAAATTGTGATTTGGAAGACGGGGAAGAATGTATTTTAAGACGTGTCATTGGCTCCGATGGACGTTCTAGAGCCTATATCAACGGCAGTTCTGTTTCCTTATCAAAACTCAGAGAAGTAGGCACTAAGTTAATAGATATGCATGGTCAAAACGAGCACCAGTTGCTACTAAAAAATAATCAACACAGGATTTTGCTTGATGATTTTGCAGAATCACAAGCGCTCTGTGAAGAAATCAATAATATTGTTCATGACTACTTGAAGGTCAACAACAAAATTATACAACTTCAAAACACTAATGAACAATCGCTAGCTCAAAGGGAGCTTCTTACATATCAGCTCAATGAGCTCGTTGAAAGCAAATTAGAGCAAGATGAGTTAGACAGCATTGAAAAGAATTTCAAAATATCCAATAATGCAAGCATATTAATTGAAAAAATTGCCGATGTTCTCGAATCATTGGAACACGAATCTGGCGCTAATGAATTATTAATAAGAGCAGAAAGCATCATCTCTAAGGCAAGCGAGCTTGATTCAAATCTGGAATCAGTCAACTCAATATTTTCAAGTGCGCAAGTTCAAGTTCAGGAGGGAATATATGATTTAAGAGATTACCTAGGCAAGGTTAGTGGTGGCAAGGCAAATATCGCAGAATTAGAAAAAAGAATTAGCCATCTGCATGGTTTAGGGAGGAAGCACAACTGTCAAATACCTGAACTTCTCCACGTTCAAGAAGATATTCAGAGCGCGCTAGCAGAGCTTGATTCATCGGGTGATAAAATTGAAGAGCTGACAATTAAATTACAACAACTCGAGTTGAATTATAAAAAAGAGGCAGCAGTCCTAACAAAACATAGGCGGCAATCTAGTAAAAAACTTTCAAAAAAAGTGACCGATGTAATGCAAGATTTAGGTATGCCAGGGAGTGAAGTTTTATTTTCTTTGAATGCGACGGATGAACTAATTCGATTAAACGGACAAGAGGAAGTTGTTATAAATGTGAAAACAAATATTGGGCAAGATCTAAAGCCTTTAAATAAAGTAGCATCAGGTGGAGAGTTATCAAGATTTTCATTGGCACTTTCTGTGGTAACAAGTAAATCGGAGCTTGCTCCAAGTATAGTTTTTGACGAGGTTGATGTAGGTATTAGCGGTTCAGTTGCGGAGATTGTTGGAAGATTGCTGAGAAAACTCTCATCTCGCTATCAGATTCTATGTGTAACTCACCTGGCTCAAGTTGCGGCCCAAGGGCATGAACATATGAAGGTTGTAAAATCACTAAAAAAGGACGCAACTTATACTCAAATGACCGCCCTTAATAAGGAGCAAAGAACTGATGAAGTGGCAAGAATTTTAGGCGGCATTAAAGTCAGTGGTAAAGCCCGATTAGCGGCCGAAGAAATGATAAAGGCAAGAGCTTAATTTTGCCATTAATAGTTGAATTCAATACAGTGGTTATTATAAAAAAATACAGCTTGACTAAAACCTATAAGATTGTATAATATTCGCTTTGTATATGGGTAGAGTAGCTATAGATAACCTGTGAAATCAACGAGTTCACTAATTCAATCAATACTACTTTTTATAACCGTTTCAATCTTTGCCATTTATGGATATGGATTTGCAGCTCTTTATGGAGCGTTAGTGAGTCTTAGCAATACATGGATGTTTGACTGGTATTTCCGTAAACAAAAAGCGGCAGTTGATGCTGACGCACAAACGAGTTTTAAGATGGCCATTAAGAGTAGCGTGCTCAGAGTCTTTTCTCTGATGGCTTTGGTTTTATTGGGTCTTGGGATTTTAGGGATTGAAGCGCAACCGCTTGTTGTATGTTTGGTTTTGGGACAAGTCGGTTTTATACTGGATAGATTAAGGCAAAAATAATGGCAAGTGGTGAATTAACTTCTGGGGCTTATATAAAGCACCATTTACAGAATCTAACCTACGGAAAATTTCCAGATGGCCATTGGGGCTTTGCAGAAAATGCAATTGAAGCAAAAGAAATGGGGTTTATGGCGTTGCATGTTGACACCCTCGGCTTTTCTTTTGTTCTAGGAGCCTTGTTTTTGTTTTTATTCGCACAGGCGGCAAAACGTGCATCTATTGATGCGCCAATAGGCTTCCAGAATTTCATAGAAAGCATAATCGATTTTATTGACGATAATGTTCGCGGCTCATTTAATGGCAAAAATCCCATGGTTGCGCCATTAGCATTAACAACGTTTATTTGGATAGTTTTAATGAACACGATGGATTTAGTGCCTGTTGATTGGCTGCCTGTATTAGCGCAGAAGATCGGCGCTGGAATATTTGGTGTGGATCCTCATCATATATTCCTAAAAGTAGTGCCAACGACTGACCCTAATATGACATTTGGTATGTCGATTGGCATCTTCCTGTTAATTCTTTACTATAGTGTAAAAGAAAAAGGACTAGGTGGTTTTATTGGCGAACTAACTCTGCACCCATTTGGTAAATGGATGTTGCCCGCTAACTTATTTTTAGAAGGGGTGAACTTACTGGCAAAGCCAGTTTCCCTTGCGTTACGATTATTTGGTAATATGTACGCAGGCGAAATGATCTTCATTCTAATTGCACTGTTGCCATTCTGGATACAGTGGAGCCTGTCTTTGCCGTGGGCTATTTTTCATATCTTAATTGTATTACTTCAGGCATTTATATTTATGACTTTAGTAATCGTTTATATGGATATGGCGCACCAAAAGGAGCATTAATTTTTTAATAGTTATTATATGTAGGAGTAAAAAATGATTACAGAAGTACAAGCAACGTTATTTGTAGCAGGAGCAATCCTAATGGGTCTAGGCGCATTAGGCGCGGCTGTTGGAATTGGTATTCTGGGCGCAAGATTCTTGGAGGGTGCTGCTCGCCAGCCAGAACTTATTCCAATGCTAAGAACACAAATGTTCATCGTTATGGGACTTGTTGATGCGGTACCTATGATCGCTGTTGGTATATCAATGTATATCTTATTTGCGGTTGCTGGATAATTTGTTTTTTCAACTAAATAAAGGTATTTAGCTATGAATATTAACCTTACACTAGTCGGAGAAACAATCATGTTTGCCATGTTTGTATGGTTTTGCATGAAATTTATCTGGCCACCACTTGTTGAGGCGATGGCAACACGTAAGCAGAGCATCGAAGAAGGTCTTCAGGCTGCTGAGCGTGGCAAAGAAGAACATGCTCAGGCCCAGAAAAATGCTGAAGAGATACTCGCTAGCACTAAAAACCAAGCAGCTGATATTATCGCTAATGCGGACAAGCAAGCAAACGTCATGATTGATAACGCTAAAGGCACAGCCTCTGAAGAGGCAGACAAGATTAAAGCACATGCGAAAGCTGATCTTGATCAAGAAATTGTTAAAGCCCGTAATGAGCTAAAAGGCCAAGTTTCGACTTTGGTTATGCAGGGCGTTAATTCTGTCTTAGAAAAAGAAGTTGACTCTAAGACTCATCAAGACATGCTGTCTAAACTGTCTAAATCACTCTAGGTTAGAGCTATGGAACTATCAACAATTGCCAAACCTTATGCACAAGCGATTTTTGAAATTGCAGAGAAGAACGGTTCGCTATCTGAGTGGAACGAACTATTAAACACTGCTAGTGCAATTATGGCTGACGACGTCACACAAGCTTTCATTGCCTCCCCTGGCACAAGCAAGGATCAAAAAATTGAATTATTTTGTGCATTACTTGAAAAAACAACCTCAAGAGAATTAAGTAAACAAGAGTCAGCATTTATAAATCTTATTCTTAATAATGGACGTACAGATGCATTCGGCAGCATTTCTTCTGCGTTTGATTCAGCGGTCTCAAATGCAAATCAGAGTAAGAATTTTCAAATTGTGAGCGCTTTCGAGTTAACCGAGACAGAAGAAAAGGCAATCGTTGATGATTTGACAAGCAAGCACAAAACAACAGTAACTGTTGAAACAGTTGTTGACGAGACATTAAAAGGTGGGGTTATTATCAAGGAAGGCGACAAAGTAATTGATACATCAATTAAGGCAAAAGTAGACGCGTTAAGTGTGTGCTTGTCTGTAAATTAATTATATATAGAGAGGTTAGTTATGCAATTAAACGCTTCTGAAATCAGTGATTTAATTAAAAAAGAAATAG
>Ga0208640_1000788_pt1 | contig 13331 bp, 10 predicted proteins | sample ETNtaG_23_FD_185774 | JGI IMG/M metagenome (GOLD analysis project Ga0208640, IMG submission 185774) | Marine microbial and viral communities from oxygen minimum zone, Eastern Pacific Ocean - ETNP201310SV72 (SPAdes) (version 2) | ecosystem: Environmental > Aquatic > Marine > Oceanic ... | reverse complement strand
CGCTCGCTGGCCGCCTGCGAGGGCGTGATTCTGGTCGTCGACGCCGCCCAGGGCATCGAGGCCCAGACGCTGGCCAACTGCTACCTGGCCCTCGACCATGACCTCGAGATCGTCGCCGCCCTCAACAAGATCGACCTTCCCGCTGCCGAGCCGGAGCGCTACGCCGAGGAGATCGAGAAGGTGCTCGGAATCCCCGCCGAGGAAATCATCCAGATCAGCGCCAAGACAGGCGACGGCGTGGTCGAGCTCCTCGATGCCGTGATCGCCCGGACCCCGCCCCCGACCGGCGACCCCGATGCACCACTTCGGGCGCTCGTCTTCGACAGCAACTTCGACCAGTACCGCGGCGTGGTCTCGTCGATCCGAATCGTCGACGGCACCCTCCGTAGCACGGACAACCTCCGGTTCATGCAGGCCGGCGTCAACCACGAGGTCGACGAGATCGGCGTACGGCGGCCCGACATGACGGCGGTCGACTCCCTCAGTGCCGGAGAGGTCGGCTACCTCCTGGCCGGAATCAAGGACGTGGGCGAGGCACGTTCCGGTGAGACGGTCACCGTTGCCCGCCAGCGTGCCGAAGCGCCGCTCGAGGGATACCGCGAACCGCAGCCGATGGTGTTCTCCGGCCTCTACCCGATCGATGGCGACCAGTTCTCCGACCTGCGCGAGGCCCTCGAGAAGTTGCGCCTCAACGACTCCAGCTTCACGTACCAACCGGAGACCTCGGGCGCCCTCGGCTTCGGCTTCCGGTGCGGCTTCCTCGGACTCCTCCACATGGAGATCGTGCGCGAGCGCCTCGAACGGGAGTTCGACCTCAGCCTCATAACCACGGCTCCGTCGGTCGAATACCGGGTGACCCGCAGCAACGGCGACGCTGTCGACATCGACAACCCGTGCGACCTGCCGTCCGCCGGCGAGATCGCCAGCATCGAGGAGCCATGGCTGCAGGCCAAGGTCATCACGCCGACCACCTACACCGGCGCGATCATGGAACTCTGCCAGGAACGCCGCGGCGAGTACGTCGACATGACCTACCTGTCGCCCGAAAGGGTCGAACTGACCTACCGGCTACCCCTCGCCGAGGTGGTCATCGACTTCTTCGACCAACTCAAGAGCCGTACCCAGGGCTATGCCAGCCTCGACTACGAGCCCATCGGGGTACAGGCCTCGAAGTTGGTACGCGTCGACATCCTGCTCCAGGGAGAAGCCGTCGACGCATTCAGCATGATCGTCCACCAGGACGCCGCCGACACCTACGGGCGCAAGATGACCTCCAAACTCAAGGAACTAATCCCGCGCCAGCAGTTCGAGGTGCCCATCCAGGCCGCCATCGGTGGACGGATCATCGCCCGCCAGACCGTCCGTGCCTACCGCAAGGACGTGACGGCCAAGCTCTACGGCGGTGACATCACCCGCAAGCGCAAGCTCCTCGAGAAGCAGAAGGAGGGCAAGCGCAAGATGAAGTCCATAGGTCGCGTCGAGGTCCCCCAGGAGGCGTTCGTCAGCGCCCTCCGGCTCGAGGACTAGAAACCCGCTGCCCGGTAGTATCTGGCCATGCTCGAGGATCGCAAGGCCGCCATCCTGCGTGCCGTCGTCCAGGAATACATCGAAAGCGCCGATCCCGTCGGCTCCGGCCGCGTCGCCGAACGGTCCGGAATCGACGTCTCCACGGCGACGATCCGCAACGAACTGGTCCACCTCGAAGAAGAGGGCTTCCTCGTACAGCCACACACGTCAGCGGGACGTATCCCCACCGAAAAGGCCTACCGCTTCTTCGTCGACGGCCTGCCCGGCCCGGGTCGCCTCGAGGCCGCCGACCGGGAGCAGGTCAGCGCCTTCTTCGCCCGTTCCCACAGCGAACTCGAACACATGCTCCGCGACACCAGCACCCTGCTCTCGGACCTGACCGGCAGCCCGGCGGTGGTCCTGGCGCCGGATCGCGACCATCAGGAGATCCGTTCACTGCAACTGGTCGGCCTCGGACCACACCTCGCCCTGCTCGTGATCGTGATGGCCAACGGGGCCGTCGAGAAGCTGGCCCTCGAGTTCGCCGAAGAGGTCCACGAGTCGACCCTGGCGATCGCCACGGCACACCTCTCGGGGGCGATGATCGGCCGCCACATGAGCGACGCACCCGAACAACCGAAGACCGGAGACCCGGACGTCGACCACGTGCTCGGTGCTGCACTGGCCCTGCTGGCCGACCGGGCTGCAGACCTCGAGGATGCGTTCGTCGGGGGTGCCTCGCGGGTCGCCGACGTCTTCCAGGACGTCAGCCTCGTACAGCAGGTGCTCGACGTCCTCGAACACCAGTACCTGGTCGTCGGCCTGCTCCGCGATGTGCTCGACCGCGGCCTGAGCGTCGTGATCGGCACCGAGACCCGGGTCGAGCCCCTCAACGAGTGCTCGCTCGTGGTCGCCCCCTACGAGATCGACGGCGACCAGGCAGGCTCGATCGCCGTGCTGGGCCCGACGCGGATGAACTATCCGCAGGCGCTGGCCACGGTCGCCGTGGTGAGCCGCCGACTGGGCAACCGCCTCACCACGGGTTGAACGTGCCCACGGACCACTACGAGGCAGGCGGTTGAACGTGCCCCGCGACCACTACGAGGTCCTCGGCGTCGGCCGCGACGCCCCAGCCGATGAGATCAAGAGGGCCTACCGGCGCCTCGCCCGCGAACAGCACCCCGACACCAACCCCGGGGACCCAGGGGCCGAGGCACGCTTCAAGGAGGCCACCGCCGCCTACGAGGCGTTGTCCGACCCCCAGCGCCGCGCCCGCTATGACAGGTTCGGCCACGATGGCGGCGCAATGGGCGGGCCGGCCGATCCCTTCGGAGGCCTCGGCGACCTCTTCGAGACCTTCTTCGGGGGAAGTGGCCTCGGGGGAAGAGACTTCGGGGGAAGGCCCCGTGGACCGTTTCCGGGAGAAGACCTCGAGACCGTGCTCGACCTGAGCTTCGAGGAGGCCGTGTTCGGCTGCGAGGCCGAGGTCACCGTGCGCACGGCCGTGGTCTGCGCCGCCTGCGAGGCGAGCGGAGCGGACGCCGGCACATATGCCGAACGGTGCAGCACCTGCGAGGGCAGCGGCCAGGTGCGACGGGTCCGTCAGTCCGTGCTCGGCCAGATGCTCACCACCACCGTCTGCCAGACGTGCAGCGGCAGCGGTGAGTCGATCGAGCACCCGTGCACGAAGTGTGAAGGGACCGGACGCAGGATCGAAAGTGCCACCCATGCGGTCAAGGTCCCGGCGGGCGTCGACGGGGGACGCCGCCTGCGGATGACCGGTCATGGGGCCGTTGGTCCCCGGGGTGGTCCGGCAGGCGACCTCAACATCCGGCTCCGGGTAGCCGACCACGCGGTCTTCGAACGACACGGTGACGACCTGGTGCACCGCCTCCACCTCCCGGTCACCCAGGCGGCACTCGGCGTGCACCTCGACTACGAGACCCTCGACGGACCGGAGGTCCTCGAGATACCCGCCGGCACGCAGACGGGGGCGATATTTCGCATGCGTGGCAGGGGAGCCCCGCACCTGAACGCCCGCGGCAGGGGAGACCTGCTAATCGAGGTCGTGGTCGACACCCCCACCGACCCCGACACAGAGGAAGAGGAACTTCTGCGCCGCCTCGCAGAGACCCGGGGAGAGGCTGTCGCCGAGCCCGACGCCGGACTCCTCTCCCGAATCCGCCAGGCGTTCAACTGAAGGACCCGGTGGCGCACGCTGGACCCGACGGCACTGCCGGCCCCCACGCCTTCGTGGCGGACGTCCATGCCCCGAAACTCGAGGCAGAAGACCGCCACCACCTCGAAAGGGCGCTGCGCCTTCGGCATGGTGATCCGCTGACCGTCGGCGACGGAGACGGACGCTGGCGGGAGTGCCGGTTCGGCGACAACCCGAGGTCGCCGGCGAGGTCGTCGAGGTGGCGCAACCCTCCGAAGAGGTCTCCGTCGGCTTCTCGATCCTCAAGGGACACCGACCCGAACTGATCCTCCAGAAGTTGACCGAACTGGGCGTGGACCGCATCTTCCCGCTCCTCGCCGAACGCTCCATCGTCCGGTGGGATGCCGACAAGTGCACCCTCCAGCACCAACGGTTCCTCCGGATCGTACGCGAGGCCGCCATGCAGTCCCGCCTGGTCCGGTTGCCGGTCGTCGAACGGATCACCGAACCAGCCGAGACGGCAAGCCGACCGGGAACCGCCCTGGCCCAGGCCGGAGGGCGACGGCTTCAGGCCGGCGACCGGACCATCCTGGTGGGGCTCGAAGGCGGATAGACCCCCGCGGAGGTGGCAGGCCACGACGTGGTCGACCTCGGCACGACCGTGCTCCGGGCCGAAACGGCCGCCATCGCCGCCGGAACACTGCTGACCGCGCTCCGTGACGGACGGGTGGCCCCACCGCTGTGAGCGCACGCAATTCGGCCCTTCCGTGGATCAGGCGCGTCCACTTGCCACGCAGCGCGGCCACTCGCTACGCTCGGCTGCCACGCCGGGTGGCGGGCGCGCAAGCCGATGCGCGAACACGAGGGGGACCCCGAACACATGACCGATGACGACGACCGCCAGTACCGTCGCCAGGTGGGGGAGCGGATACGCCAGATCCGTCGCCAGAAGCGGCTCTCCCTCCAGGATGTCGAAGCCCGCTCCGAAGCCGAGTTCAAGGCGTCGGTCCTCGGCGCCTACGAACGAGGCGAACGGGCCATCTCGGTCCCCCGCCTGCAACGCATGGCCCGCTTCTACGATGTGCCGGTCGACCAACTCCTGCCGGTCGCCGACGACGACCCCGGAGTCCCGAGCGACGGTGCCAGCGCCCCCCAGAAGGTCGTCATCGACCTCGTGAAACTGCGCGAGGCCGAAGGGCCCGAAGCCGAGATGGTCACCCGCTACATGTCGATCATCCAGGTCAAGCGGCAGGACTTCAACGGGCGAGTCCTCACCATCCGGCGCGACGACCTCCAGGCCCTTGCCGCCATCCTCGGCTCAGGAGTCGAGGAGACAATCCCGCGCCTCGACGAACTCGGACTTCTCTTCCAACCAGACGCCGACTGAAGCGGTCCCCCCGGGTGACGGCGAGACGCCACCGGCCCGATTGAGCCCATTCCCACCGCCGGTAGCCTCGGCGTCGACATGGGTGCATTCTCACGAATCCTGCGCAGCGGCGAGGGCAAGAAGATCAAGGCCCTGGAGGCCATCGTCCCGGACATCAACGCGATCGAGCCCGAGACGACGGCGCTCTCCGATGATGCCCTACGGGCGAAGACAGGCGAGTTCCGCCAACGCTTCGAGCGCGGCGAGGACATCGACGACCTCCTGGTCGAGGCCTTCGCCGTCGTGCGCGAGGCGGCGGTCCGGGTCATCGGACAACGGCACTACGACGTCCAGATCATGGGCGGCGTGGCCCTCCACCTCGGATGGGTGGCCGAGATGCGCACAGGCGAGGGCAAGACGCTCGTCTCGACCCTCCCGGCCTACCTCAACGGGCTCACCGGCAGGGGCGTCCACCTCTGCACCGTCAACGACTACCTGGCCACCAGGGACTCCGAGTGGATGGGGCAGATCCACCGTTGGCTGGGCCTCGAAGTCGGCCTGGTGGTCCCCGGAGAGCGGGACGCAGCCGCCAAGCGCCTCGCCTATGCCGCCGACATCACCTACGGCACCAACAACGAGCTGGGCTTCGACTACCTGCGCGACAACATGGCCATGTCGCTTGACCTCAAGTCGCAACGCGGACACTCCTACTGCATCGTCGACGAGGTCGACTCGATCCTGATCGACGAGGCCCGCACCCCGCTCATCATCAGCGGACGCCTCAGTGACGCCGTGGCCCTCTACCAGCGCTTCGCCGCCGTCGCCCGCGGCCTGCAGCGCAACGCGCACTACGACTTCGACGAGGAGAAGCGCATCGTCGCCCCCACCGAGGAGGGCGTCCACGCCGTCGAGAAGGCACTCGGCGTCGAGAACCTCTACGACCAGGTCTCCTCGAACCTCGTCCACCAACTGCAGTCGGCACTCAAGGCCAAGGAGCTCTACCTGCGGGACAAGGACTACATCGTCTCCAACGGAGAGGTCCGGATCGTCGACGAGTTCACCGGCCGCGTCCTCGAAGGACGGCGATGGTCAGACGGCATCCACCAGGCGGTCGAAGCCAAGGAAGGCGTGGCGATCAAGGAGGAGAACCAGACGCTCGCCACCATCACGCTCCAGAACTACTTCCGCCTCTACGACAAGCTGGCCGGCATGACCGGCACCGCCGAGACCGAGGCCGCCGAACTGGCCGGCATCTACAACCTCCAGGTGGTGTCGATCCCCACCAACCGTCCCCTCATCCGCGACGATGCCAGCGACCTGATCTACAAGACCGAGGCAGGCAAGTTCGACGCCGTGGTCGAGGACATCCTCGCAAGCAACGGGATCGGCCAACCGGTCCTCGTCGGCACGATCTCGGTGGAGAAGTCGGAGCAACTCTCACGCGAGCTCGAGAAGAGGGGCGTCGCCCACGAGGTCCTCAACGCCAAGCAGCACTTCCGCGAGGCGGAGATCATCGCCCAGGCCGGACGCCCCGGTGCGGTCACGGTGGCCACCAACATGGCCGGCCGTGGCGTCGACATCCTGCTCGGCGGCAACCCCGAGAACATGGCCGGCGCCGAGACCCGGGCTGCCGGCCTCGACCCGGAGAGCCCCGAAGGGCACGCCAAGGTGGCCTCGTTGCTGCCGCGCCTCACCGCGGACTGCGAAGAGCGCGGCGACGAGGTCCGTAGCAGCGGTGGCCTGTACGTCCTCGGCACCGAACGGCACGAGAGCCGCCGGATCGACAACCAGCTGCGTGGACGCGGAGGACGCCAGGGAGACCCGGGCAAGAGCCGCTTCTACCTCTCACTGGACGACGACCTGATGCGCCTCTTCGCGTCGGGTGCCATGCGAGGTGTGATGGACAAGGCCCTCCCCGAAGACGTTCCGATCGAGTCGAAGATGGTGAGCAAGGCCATCGAACGGGCCCAGACCACCGTCGAGCAGAAGAACGCCGAGGTCCGCAAGAACGTCCTCAAGTACGACGAGGTCATGAACGAACAGCGGCGGGTCATCTACCGGCTCAGGGACCGCGTCCTCGACGGCGCCGACATGCGCGACGAGGTCCTCGAGGTGGCGTCCCGGGTGGTCGATGCAGGACTCGACACGTTCTGCGACTCCGAACACCCCGAGGACTGGGACATCGACGGCCTCCATTCCGAGATGGACGGCTTCTGGCCGCTCACTGTCGACGCCGGCGAACTGCGGCGCATCCCAGACCCGGTCGGGCTCGCCGAGCGCCTCGTGGACGAGGCCATCGCCTGCTTCGAGGGTCGCGAAGCGGAGCTCGGCGTCGACACCATGCGGGAGGTCGAACGCCAGGTCATGATCCGCATCATCGACCAGCGATGGCGCGAGCACCTCTACGAGATGGACCACCTCCGCGAGGGAATCCACCTCCGCGCCATGGGTCAACGCGACCCGACCACCGAGTGGCAGCGGGAGGGCTTCGACCTCTTCGGGCAACTCACGGACCTGATCGGCGCCGACTTCCTCCGCTACGTGATGCGCATCCGGGTCACCGTCGCCGACGAGGAGGGTGGCATGCCGGACGATGTCCAGACGAGCGGCCCGGAGGGACCGGTCGGCGGGGCGGCAGCGGTCGCCGCTGCAGCCGGTGCACCTGCTCCCGTCACCGAGGCACCCCCCGGACCGACCCAGAAGGTCAACACCGAATGGGACGCAACGCCACGAAATGCCCCGTGTCCCTGCGGCTCGGGTCGTAAGTTCAAGCACTGTCACGGCCGCTGAACGATCGCACCCCGACATGCAGGACTTCTCCCCAAGACTCGACGACCTCCGCCGTCGCCTGGACGAGGCCGCGGGCTACCTACGCACAGACGAGTTGGGTGAGCGCCGGGCGGCCCTCGAACTCGAAATGGCCGACCCCGACCTCTGGACCGACCAGGACCGCGGCCGACGCGTCCAACAGGAACTCGCCGGTGTCGTCGAGGACCTCGACCTGCACGCCTCCCTGTCAGGTCGCCTCGAGGACGCAGCGACCCTCGTCGAGCTGTCCCTCGAAGAGGAAGACGACAGCTTCGAGGCAGAGATCGAGGAGGCCCTTGTCGGCCTCGCGACGAACATGGACGCCCTGGAGTTGAGGTCCCTCTTCTCCGGTGAGTACGACGCGGGAGACGCCGTCTGCCATGTCCAGTCGGGCGCCGGCGGAACCGATGCGCAGGACTGGGCCGAGATGATGCTGCGCATGTACAGCCGGTGGGCGGAGAAGCGCGGTTTCTCGCTCGAGCCGGTAGCCACCTCCGAGGGAACCGAGGCAGGCATCAGCTCAGCCGAGTTCATCGTGCGAGGCCGCTACGCCTACGGGCTCCTGCAGGGAGAGCGCGGCGTCCACCGGCTGGTGCGGATCTCGCCATTCAACAAGGAGTCCAAGCGCCAGACGGCGTTCGCCTCGCTGCACGTGGTTCCGTTCGTCGAAGACGTGGGCAACGAGATCGAAATTGACGAGGGCGACCTCCGTATCGACACCTACCGCTCGTCGGGCGCCGGTGGACAGCACGTCAACGTGACCGACTCTGCGGTGCGCATCACCCACATCCCGACCGGCCTCGTCACCTCCTGCCAGAACGAACGCAGCCAACACCAGAACAAGGAGCGGGCCATGCAGATGCTGGCAGCCAAACTGCTCGATCTCGAGCGCCAGAAGCGCCAGGACGAACTGGACGCCCTCAGCGGCGAACAGCGGGGCGTCGACTTCGGCAGCCAGATCCGCTCCTACGTGCTCCAGCCCTACCAGATGGTCAAGGATCTCAGGACCGCCCACGAGGTCGGCGCCGTCGAGCGCGTCCTCGACGGCGACCTCGACGGGTTCATGGAGGCCTACCTCCGCTGGGCACGTGCCGGTGCGTAACGGGCATTTCGACCGGACCGCCGAGGCGCCACGATCCGCGACAGGCGCTCTGGTACCGTGCCCGGCGTGCAGCCGTTGACCCGTCGGAGCCTTCCACCGACCGCGTGCCGGGGGTCGCTTCGGTGATCCGGCTCGAAGGTGTCTCGAAGGTCTACAAGGGCGATGTCACCGCCCTGCGCGAGGTCTCGGTCGAGATCCAACGCGGCGAGTTCGTCTTCCTCGTGGGCCCCTCGGGGTCAGGCAAGTCCACCTTCCTCCGCCTCCTCAACCGGGAGGAGGTGGCCGACACGGGGCAGCTGATGGTGGCCGGCAAGGACATCGGTGCCCTGCGCTCATGGAAGGTGCCGTACCTGCGCCGCGAGATCGGGTACGTCTTCCAGGACTACAAGCTTCTGTCGAGGAAGACCGTCTACGAAAACGTCGCCTTCGGCCTCGAGGTGATCGGCCGTCCACGGAGCGTGATCCGCAAGCAGGTGCCGTTCATCCTCGAACTGGTCGGGTTGACGCCGAAAGCCGAACGCTTCCCCGACGAACTCTCGGGTGGAGAGCAGCAGCGGGTGTCCATCGCCCGGGCATTCGTGAACCGGCCGCTGATCCTCCTTGCGGACGAGCCCACGGGCAACCTCGACCCCTCCACCTCGGTCGGCATCATGCGCCTGCTCGACCGCATCAACCGGTCGGGCACGACGGTTGTCATGGCGACCCACGACCGGGGCATCGTCGACACGATGCGACGACGGGTCATCGAGCTGGACCGCGGCGTCGTCGTCCGCGACGAGTCGCGGGGGGTCTACGAATGATCCCGTCGGCCGGCTACCGCCGGAGGCGCTGACGTGTACCGCCTCTGGTACTACCTGCGCGAGACCGTCCTCAGCATCTGGCGCAACCTCAGCCTCACGTTGGCCGCCATCCTCACGGTGGCCGTGTCGCTGGCCCTCGTGGGCGCCTCGATGATGATCCGCGAGGGGGCCGAGCGGGCCACCGCACAGTTCCAGGAGGGCGTCGAGTTCATCGTGTTCATGAACCCGGACGCCGACGTCGAGCAGGATGCCGCCATCCGCCGTGTCCTCGACTCCAGCCCGTCGATCGCCGGCTACAACTACATCGACAAGGCAGCGGCCTACGACGAGTTCGAGACCCTGTTCGCCGACAAGCCCGAACTGGTCGAAAGCGTCACCCCGGACGTCATGCCGCCCTCCTACCGGATCGTGCCGACGGACCGCTCGGCGGCCAACGTGAACGAGCTGGCGAACCAGTTCGCCGCACAGCCGGGCGTCCGAGAGGTCGCAACTGCGACAGAGGCCATTCGCCAGATCGACGACTTCTCGACACGTGTCAGCCAGGCGCTCCTCATAGCAGCGCTGGTCCTGGTGGGCGTCTCAGCACTGTTGATCCTCAACACGGTCTTCACCGCCATCGGCGCCCGCAAGCAGGAGATCGAGGTGATGAAGCTGGTGGGGGCATCGAACTGGTTCATTCGGATCCCCTTCATGCTCGAGGGCACGATCCACGGCCTCATCGGAGCGGCGATGGCCATTCCGGTCCTGTTCGTGGTCGACAACGAGGTCATGGCCTTCTTCCAGGAGTCCGACGCCGTACCGCTCTTCCGGGGATTCGCCGTCCCCGAGGGCTTCGTCTGGGACACCAGCATCTGGTTGCTGATCCTGGGAGGGGCGGTCGGCATGATCGGGTCCGCTGTCGCCGTCACCCGCTACCTCGACGTCTGAACCGGTGGCCACCGGCGCGGACGGTGAGCACGGCTGGGTCCGTGTCGCCGACGCGTCCCTCGTCGCCGGGAGCACCGCCGAGGCGACCCTCGATGACCAGGACCTCGTCATCTGGCGGACCACCGACGGGCGCCCGTGCGTGATGGAAGCCCGCTGTCCCCACCAGTGGTCACACCTGGGCGGCGAAGGCGTCGTCGAAGGGGATGAACTGGTCTGCCTGACGCACCTCTGGCGGTTCACCACCGAGGGAGAGGGTTGGAAGTTGAACGTCGGCGGCCGGAGGGACCGGAAGGGCGACATCCGGACCTGGCCCTGCCGGGAGGACGCCGACGGGATCTGGGTGAGCAGGGGCGACTAGGTTCGGAGACCCGAAACAGCGGCAGGAGAGCGATCCATGGGCGATGACCAGCAGCAGGCACTCGACCCGGACCTGCTCGGGCGCTACACCCTCACCACCTGGGGTTACAAGCAGGGTGAGACGGTGTCGCTGATGATCCACCTGGGTACCCGACTCGGCCTCTACGAGGCCCTCGACGGCGCCGGGAAGGTGACATCGGGCGACCTGGCTGCGATCACGGGCCTGCACGAGCGGTGGCTGCGCGAATGGCTGCGCGGCCAGGCAGCGGCCCAACTCCTCGCCTCGGAGGACGGCGAGACGTTTCTCCTGGAACCCGAGGCCGCAGCGGTGCTCGCCCGGAGCGGCGGCCCCACCTTCGCCGCCGGGGTATTCCGGAACCTGCGCGATCCGGCGATGGCCGACCGCCTCGCCGACGCCTTCCGTTCAGGACTCGGACCCACCTACGACGACCAGGGAGAGGGTTCCGAGATGCACGTCGAGGCGATGCTGGCGCCGATGGCCCGCACGCTGCTGGTACCCGTCGTGATGCCCATGCTGGAGGGGGTCGTCGACCGTCTGGCCGCCGGAGCGAAGGTCGTCGATGTGGGGTGTGGCGCCGGGCTGGCCCTGGAGCTCCTCGCCGACGCCTTTCCCAACTCGGAATTCGAGGGCTACGACATCTCCGAGCGTGCTATCGCCGTCGCCCGGGAACGGTTCGCCGACCGTGCCAACGTGACCGTGCACCTGGCCGGCGGTGAGGACCTGCCGGCAAGCGGGGATGTCGACCTCATCATGACCCTCGACTGCCTCCACGACATGCCCCGTCCCGACCTGGCCATGGCGGCCATCCGCGGGGCCATCGCATCCGACGGGACCTGGCTGGTCAAGGAGATCCGCTCATCGCACGAATGGCACAAGAACCTGCGCAACCCGATGCTGGCCATGATGTACGCGACCTCGGTCGCAAGCTGTATGGCATCGGCGATGTCGACCCCGGACGGCCTGGGCCTCGGCACCCTGGGCCTCGACCCGGGGACGTTGGCGGAGATGACGGCCGCCGCCGGCTTCGCGGGGTTCGTCCAGCATGCGGTCGACGACCCGACGAACCTCTACTACGAGATACGCCCCTGATCAGCGGAACGCCTGCCACTCGCCGTTGGGGACGATGCACCCTCGGGGGCTGTCGCCAGCGGCATCGGTGTCAATCCCGAGGCGGCACGGATACTGGTACTCGAGGTTCCGGACGACATCCGGCAGGTCGTTCTTCCGACGGGCCGATGAGGTGGGGAGCATGTCCGGGATGTCGACCTCGTCGAGCTGGTAGAGCACCCAGTTCACGTCGGCCTGTCGGGGGTTGGCGCCGGCATCCCGGAGCGTTCTTGCGGCGATGCGGACGATGGAGCAGGCGTCCGCCACCGAGGAGTACGCGATGGTGGTCGGATCTGCGACGGGAAGCCCGGTCACACGTCCGTACTCGGCGTTGCACATCTGAGAGAATGGATCCGGGAAACCTGCACGGTCGGTGTCAGGGAGCCGCCAGGTACCGGTACCGGAAGCATCGACGATGAACGCACCGTCGTAGTAGGCGGCTGCCTCGGAACCGCCGAAGGCGAGGACCTGTGCTGCAGCCAGGTCGCCGGACTGCCCGTTGAGGCCGGTCTGCACGAAGGCCGGCGTCGGCATCCCCTGTCGGATCATCTCCATCAGGAGCCCGGGAAGGGAGACCGCGTTCAGCACAGGGAACACGACGGTCGTGCCGTCGTCGACCATCCGTTCCACTGCCACGGCGAGCCCCACCGAACAGGAGGTCGTGCCCTCGCAGCCGATCAGGTGCACCTTGGCGTCGTAGCCGAGGCCGTCCATCGTCTCGAGGAGCCCATCGGACACGGCCTCGGACTGACCGGGTGTGTCCGAGACGACGACGGCGATGGTCTCCCCGGCGAGCAACCCGCCCGCCTCTGCCGACCGGGCCGCCAACTCGAGTTGGGTGTCGCTGGCGACGGCGGTGGTCAGCAGGCGGCCGTATGCCGCCCGGAGGTCGTCGGAGGATTGGGGCTCTGTCGTGATCAGGGGAGTTCTTCCGGTGCCGGCGATGCACAGCGGCGCCGATCCCTGGAGGCCGGTCAGGTCGAGCACCAGGACAGCACCGAGTTCCTCGGTCGCCTCCAGGCAGGCGGCGCTACGAAGGGTGTCGATGTCGGTGCCGCCGCCGCCCAGCGAGGTGACCTCGACCGTGCGGAGGTCGAGTCGGCGGCCGTACACGCCACCGCACTCGTCGTTCACGATTCCGACGAATGCCTCGACCATCTCGGTGGTGTCGCCCACGG
>Ga0208640_1000787_pt1 | contig 13333 bp, 14 predicted proteins | sample ETNtaG_23_FD_185774 | JGI IMG/M metagenome (GOLD analysis project Ga0208640, IMG submission 185774) | Marine microbial and viral communities from oxygen minimum zone, Eastern Pacific Ocean - ETNP201310SV72 (SPAdes) (version 2) | ecosystem: Environmental > Aquatic > Marine > Oceanic ... | reverse complement strand
AGAAAAATCCAATCAATAAGTTTTGAATAATATTTTTCAAATTGAAAAAAATTTAAATTTATGGCGGGCCCTGAAGGAGTCGAACCCTCAACCTCCACGTCCGTAGTGAAGCGCTCCGCAATCGCACTTCATTCACAATAGCAAGAAAGATAATCTTTTCAACAGAAAGAAGAGGTTTGAGCTATGAAAGATTCTCGGTTTGTTCACGAGTCATGGAGTACCAATAGAGTACCAAAGCCGATTCCGTTCGTGCATAGAGTACCCGTAGAGTACCAGAATCAATTCCCAAAATCTGTTTTGGGAATGTCATTTAGAACGCTTCATCTGTCACTCGTGATAACACAATCACAAATAAAGAAAGGAAAATAAAATGAAAAGTGAAAAAGAAAAACAAGAAAGAAAAAAATATACAGGTGCAATGATTAAGAAGTTGCCGAAGAAGAATCATAGATATTATGTTCTTGATTCAGAGTGTATTGGTTTGAGGATTCATGTTGAATTGAATGAAGCGAAGTCATTCCATTTACAAAGATATATTTCTCAATTTAAATATAGCAAGAGAACCAAGTTAGGTGATTTCCCTGACATGAGTATTTCAGAAGCTCGGAAACTTGCTGCTAAAGTTAAAGCTGCCAATGTACAGGGCAAAGACCCATTGCTTACTAAAGCAGCTCTGGGAAAAGAGAAAAAACTAGGTGATGTTGTTGAGGAATTTAAAAAGAAAAAATTAGATATCCGAACCAACAAATCTAGAGCTAAAAAAAACATTGATGATGAGCTTGGTCAAATTGGAGCTTATATTGAAGGTACCAGTAAGCGTACTGACATCATAAAAGTTTGGAAAAAATATACAGATGAAATGAATATTAAATCCAAACGATTGAGTGAAATTACTTCAGAAGATATATTTGATTATCATGGGGCAATATCAACAAAGACTACATACACTGCAAATAGAATGGTTCGCTTAATTCGTAAGTATTATAATTTTGCTTCACGAAAGAACTACTTTAAAGGTAAGAATCCTGCTGCAATTCCAAAGAAGGATTTGAACGAGGAGATTAAAGATCATCTGGATTATTACAACACTGCTAACATGAAAAAGATTGTGAAAGCGTGTGAAAAGATGAGAAAGAATCCAGATAAAAGAGTTGCGTGTAATGCTATTCTTGCAGCTCTTTATTGTGGTGGCCGTCCTCAATCAGAGGTGTTCAATCTTACTGTTGATCAAATAGATTTGGATAAGAAATTAATCCATTACAAAAAATCTAAAGTTGGTCAATGGTCAAGGCCCATAAATAAAACTATGGTGAATCATTTGAAATATATCTTGGACCTGCGATCAAATTCTGATCCAGTTCATTATTACGGTTCAGAGGACCAAAGACATAAACATCTTTTTCCTAACTGCAGAATGGGCCAAATGCGAAGAACCAAAAGAGGTTTGAAGCCGTGTAAGTTAAAACACATTCATGAAGTTAGAAAGTTATGGAAGCAGATCAAAGAATTAGCAGGTGTGGAAGATAGAGATTTAAAATCTTTAAGACACACATTTGCAGTTTTTTGTGTGAGCTGCGGAGTAAGTTTAAGAGCTCTACAAAAAATGTTAGGGCATGCGTCTATACAAACTACTGAAATTTATGCTGCTGCTGATCCAGAGTTTTTAAAAGCAGAAGCAGACAAAGTATCAATCGGCTTTGCTGCGTAATTAATTCCTGATCCATGGACAAATGTATGTTATCATTTGTTCATGGGAACGGAAGTCGAGAAGTTGCACAAGTTGGCAAAGGAACTTGGTTACAAAATATCTAAAAAGAAAAAACCAAAAGGAATTTCACTCATTAAAATGTTAGTTAATGGCGCGTTTGGTGGTGTTGCCGCTAAAATGATTGAGGAAAAAGTTAAAGATTTAACAATCAGAAAAATAATGAAGAAAACTGTCCACGATAAATTTTTTAATACTTGTTTAGATGAATGCTTTAAAGGACCAAAGAGAGCTGAATTTGATGATGACACAGAAAAGAAATACAACACTGCTAAAACTTTTATCATAGATATAAAAACGAATGGTGAATTCAAAAGATTTAAATTATTAGAACGTGCAATTAAATTCGATATGAATGCGGTTAGAGCAATGCTTGATCCTGATTACCGCCCTGCTGGTGATAAAGTTACAGTTAGGAAAAGAAAATATAAAAAATCATAATTCCCGAAATTAATTTTCAGGAATCACAACTTCTTTGTTTTCATTCTTTTTCATGAGATACAATTTTCATGACAAAGTTATTTTACAATCCAAGAGAAACCGCAGAGAGATTAAGTATTACTACTAGAACTCTTGCCAACAAAAGAGCAGCAGGAAGTGGACCACCCTTTTTCAAGATGGATGGTGTAATACGATATCCAATAAATAAATTAGAAACATTCATAGACAAACACATTCACCACAATGCAAGGATAGCCAATGGAAAAGATTAATTGTTCTGAAAAAGAAATAGCTCATAAATTTGCAATGCCATTACGAACTTTAAAGAGATTAAGAAAAGAACAAAAACTAGGAAAAGACATTTGTTTTACTGCGCCCCATAATCACCATGTAATTTACAACATTGCTAATTTTGAAGAGTGGTTTGAGAAAAATAAACAAACTGCCGTATGGACATTAAACACTCAAATGAAAGCTGTTGTTCAATCATTAAAAGATAATGGATGGTGGCCAGATGGAAGAAAAAAGAACGGTGGGGACAAATGGTTTAAAGCAAACCAAACTTACAAAATGAATCAGGAATCAGAAAAACTAGAAGCTAGAGGTTATTCAGGACATTATAAAAAACCAAATAAGGTTGATGTTGCTTTAGCAGATGTATTTGAGGATGAACATAAAGCTAATGATTAAAAAATCTCCAATAAAAAAACCATTCTTCTTTGATACTCCGCAAGGGGTGGATCATGTAACCAAAACTGTGGCAGAGGACAGCATAGAGAAAATGACACCATTTAAAAAGGATATGTTGGACAAACTAAACAGAGAGATGAAATTATCTTTGCTTAAATCAGAAGAGCAAACTTTAAAAAAATTCATGAACGAAGATCCAAGTACATATCCAAGCGACCCAGAGCAACGCGGAAAATTAATGAATATTCAGGCCCTAGAAAAATCATTGGGAATTAGACCTGACAGTTGGAGGCGGTTCGTTAAAACTGGGGCGTTACCACTTGCAGAAAAGAAACCTGATCTTTGGAAAGATGTAATTTATAAAGGCATGACCATTCAAGAAAAGGGCCAGTGGAATGCTGAACAAAGAAAAGAAAAATTAAAAAAACAAAAAGAATTTGAAGAAGAAAAGAAACAGAAAAGAATTGCTAACCATACAAAGCAACAGTGGGGAATCCCAGATAAAAAGTTAGCAGACTTACCTATTATAAAAAACAATATTAATTATCAGAAAATTCCAAATCAAGACCTTAAGAACCACATGAAAAAATGGATCAGTGAGGCCGATTCTGACCGCAAGAAAAAAGTTGCCTCTTCACCTAACAAACCAACAGAAGCAAATGGACATGATCCTTATCCAAATGTAATTCCTATTGGGCCCATACCACACGAGAAACCTTGGTATGAAGATATGAAAAAATTAAGAGCGGAATCAAAAGAAGCAGAAGATAAATTTAAAATGGTTCTGGTTGAAGGAGCTCTTGATAAGTTAAAAGATACAGGAATAGAAACAATTCTAATACCAGAATCTACTGCTGTTAGCTCTGAACCTCTGAACCTTGATCAGATACTAAATATTTCACGAAACATAAGCCGCATACCACCGAAAGAGAGAAGTTTAGTAAAAGCACGGCTTATAGCCTCAATACCAAAGGCCAGAATTTAAAATGAAACAACAATTAAAATTGGAACGGAAAAATGAGAAAGAGAAAATTAAAACTAACACCAAATAAAAGGAACGGAAATGAGCACAACCAAAGACTACAAAGACAAAAAAATATCAGAGAACTGGAAATATATATTGGGGGACCACAATGAGGAACCTTCTACATTTGACTTTTCCAACGAGCGAACCCGTAAAGCCAAAATGGCCAAAGGTTATGACACGCACTACACCTACACTGACCAAGAAGGCAATACTGCGTTTATTGTTGAGAAGCAGTACACTGATGACTCGCAGCAAGAAAAGAAATTTATACTCCATAGCAAATGGAAGAATGTTGTTAATAGTCAGCAGAAATGGATTGCAAAGAAAGCTCCAGAACCCAGACACATTTATAACTTGGAAGCAATCACAGCACACAACAAAATCAATAAGGTTGTAGTTGTTGAAGGTGAGAAGGTAGCGGAAGCGTATGCAAAAAGAAAATTATATCCAGTTACAACATGGAGCTGCGGTTGTTATTGTGTTTTAAAAAATGACTGGTCAGCGCTAGTTGATATTCAAGATATAATTCTTTTTCCAGATAATGATAAGATTGGATTTAACGCAATGCATAAACTGGCAATGCATTTACATGAAGATTTAGGAATAGAATTAGACAGAATCAAATGGGTGGATATTCCGAAAGATTTCCCTGAACATTGGGATTTAGCTGATTCTGTCCCAAAAAATTCGAACATAGACGCTCACACATTGATTTCAAGAGCTGCTTCCTATGCAGAGGTCATAGAGAATTTTAAAGAAATCTGGGATGAGCTAAAAGTTAAAAAAATAAAAAAAGAAGTAGATATATCTAAAGCTGAACGATTATTAGAGTTAGGTGAGCATTTAAATTATATTGAAGAGCTAGATGAATTTCTAGATTTAAAAAAAGATAAATTAATTCCAATAAAACATTTTAATAACAATAATTTATTCTTGAAAGTAAAGAGTGAAAATCCTGCAACATTCCTATTGAAGCAAGAAGAGTTTAAAAGAGCATATACATTTGAATATAATCCAAAAAGGCCCACAGGAATTGTTGAGGTGGATGGTGTTACTAGAGCAAATAGGTATAAAAAACCAAACATTGTCGGCAAGGTTGGTGATATCAAACATTGGAAAGAGAATTTAGAAAATTTATGTGAAGATGAAGATAGAGCACATTCAAATGAACAATACTTTGCATGGTGTTTGCAGAATCAAGGGGACAAAGCTAATTGGGCGCCTTTGTGGATTAGTACAGCAAGAGGCATAGGCAAGAACTATGTAACCAGAATTCTTACAGAATGTTATGGTTTAAAAAACATAAGACCAAATTTAAAATATAAAAATGTTGTTGGCAGATTTAATTCATGGATCATAGGAGCTCAATTTGCAGTGGTTAATGAAATATTTATTTCCAAAAACTATAATAAGAAAATGGAAATGTCAGAAGAAATTAAAGATTTAATTACTGAACCATACATACACATTGAAGAGAAATTTAGACGAGGTTTTGATTATCCTAACACATGTAACTTTATTCTTATTTCAAACCATGAGGATTGTATGAACATTGATAATGGGGAACGTAGATATTATGTTCAGAAACTTTCAGACAAAATCAGAACCAGAGAATACTGGTTGCCGAAATGGGATTGGTTATTAAAAGATCACGGAGCTGCAATCATCTACAAACATTTAATGGAATTAACAATTGATGATCCAGACATGTACAAAGATAGAGCGCCAGTAACAGAGGACATGAAAGAACTTGCCGCAGGTGGTGATCACCCAATCCATAAATGGTTAGATGAACATAGAGCTGCTGAATCAGGACCGTTCAGAAGGCAAGGATCATCTGACTACAAAGTTTTTAATTATATGGTTGTTGCTGTTGATTTACACAGAGCTATAACCGCAGGATTCAAACAGGAATCTGCCTTGGATACAGTTATAGATTGGTGTAAAAAATATGGTCACGATTGGAAGGATAGCAGAACAAAAACAAGACAAATAAGATTATCAAATGGTGAACGACCAAGAACTTATTTGCTGCCACCGTTAGTTGATCCTGAATCTGATCCAGCAAATCCATTCAAAGCTAGAAATTATTGGTTAGAATTTTTAAGATCAAAAACAGATACAGAGTTAGGTGTGATTTATGAAACAAAAGGAAGATACAAACATATCTTTTAACTATGTGCCATGAAGCAAAAACAATTAATCGCGGCCCTTCTAAAAATGTTAGAACATCTTCTGGATGAGAACCAGAGAATGAAAAACACGATAGACAGATATCGGGGCAGGGATAACAAATCTTTTCACAGGTCTACTCAACCACTCGGCAAATTTACAGAAGTTGAATGAGGAAGCAGTTATGAAATCAACAAACATAAAATAGGTGGCGCCCCCTATTAACTTTCTTTTTTGTTGAGTAACGTGAGTAAGTGAGAATCGCTTGATATTACTTACTTTTTCTTTCTCACCTCACTCATTAAGCACTGGTTCACTTGTTACTGTCGTTTCTGCATACACTCGCAGACGACTCTAAACGATCGCAAACAAAAACAGGAAAGATACGAAAGCAAGAGGCGTGTTATCAATGATCAATTCAACATGCTTACTCATGGAGCATAATTTAAAATTCCTGTAAGAAAATTATAAGAAATAAAAAACTTATGTTATAACGATCAAATTATTAAACCATTAATAATAAATCATTGAGTAGCGTGAGTTTGAATTTCCGTTCCTGCTTACGCTGCTCTAACAATCCCTGTTGCCAGTCGCATTTTCCGTGATCCGCTCATGCATGTATAGTTATGGCTAATCCAACAGAGGATCCAAACCATCCCCCAGCTGTGGCTCCTCCAATTGTAGCAACACCTTCTTTAGTAGATGCAGCTTTTAAAGTTTTTTTAAGAAAACCACCATATTTGTTTTTTGTGAACATAACTAAATATTATATTATTATAAAAAAATGGACAATATATAAATAACTTATCCCGTACCAAGGAAATCTCTCGAGCCTTTCCATCCAGAATCTTTGTATACGTGTCTGGGAACTAATGGAAGTTTGTATCTCAATTTTTTGTGTTGTTTAATTGCTAATGTTAGCATAAATATTATTAAAGCTAAGCAAAGATTAACAAAAAAAATGGATAAATTTAATTTAAAATTTAATACTTTCGGATCCTATATCCGTTATTTAAGAATTAAGAATAAAATAGGCCAACGAGAATTAGCAAAAATTATTGGAGTAGCTCCTTCATACTTAAATGATATAGAAAAAAATAAGCGTTCAGCACCTAGAATGGATTTAATAAATAAGTTATCAACAAAATTAGATGCTAATGTAGATTTATTATACGATCTGGCCGGAAATTCAAAAAAAACTTTTGCACCTGATATTACAGATTTTATAGAAAAGAATCCTAAAATTGTTTCAATATTAAGAACAATTAAAGATAATAAACTCAGCAATAACGAAATTGAGATACTTGAAAAAAAAATTACTGACTCCAAAACAAAAGTATTAATAGTAGCAGCAGGGATTGGCAGTAGATTAAAAAGTTATACAAAAGATTTACCAAAATGTATGCTTGATTTTGGCGGCAAAACTCTTTTAGAACGTCAGCTTTCAGCGTATAGAAATTGTGGAATAGATAACATTTCGGTAATAAGAGGTTATAAAAAAAATAAAATAAATCTTGAAAACATAAACTATTTTTACAATAAAGATTATGAAAATAATAATATATTAAATTCTATTTTTTATGGGGAAAAAGTTATTAACGGAAATATCATAATATCTTATTCTGATATTTTATTTGAACCAGAAGTGGTTCAGCGCCTATTAGAATCTGAACATGATATTTCAATAGTAGTTGACATTGATTGGCGAGGATATTACGTCGATCGTAAGGAGCATCTCATCGAAGAAGCGGAAAATGTTATTTTTAACTCTAATAATGAAGTTGTTAAAATTGGCAAAATAGCAATAGAAAAACAAGAGGTACACGGTGAATTTATTGGTATGATGAAATTGACATATCGTGGTGCTGAAATTTTTAAACAAAATTTTCATAGATTAAAAAAACTTTACTGGAATAAACCTTTACAGAGAGCTAAAACTTTCCAACAAGCTTATCTAACTGATATGATCCAAGAACTTGTGGATATAGGGATAAAAATTCATTGTGTTATAATCGAAAGAGGTTGGAAAGAAATCGATACTGTTGAAGATTATCAAAAAGCACTCAAAGAATTTAAACAATAGTGTAATTAAAATTTAACATATATCCTTAAATATGGAGTTGACGTGCGCTGCTTTATAATGTTATTATGTTAGCGGACAATAATAACAATAAAAAAGGACATAGAATTCTGCTTATTTTAAAAAGACTAGTTTTAGTACTTATGTTTTTTTTTACTTTTGCAAATGGTCAAGCAGAGGCTAAAAAATTCAATATGGTTTTTGTACCTGCAAGTGAAAAGGGTGACGAAAGCGATTATACAAGTTTAATTTCAATTGTTGAAAAGCTTACCGGATTTGAAATAAAAACAGTAAAAGTCACTGATTATAATGCTGCAGTTGAAGCTATGAGAGCTGGTCGAGCAGATATTGCTTGGTATGGCGGCAAAACTTATATTATAGCTGCTGAGATAGCTAACGCAGAAGCTTTTGCTGCTGGTGTAAGACCAGGTGAAAAAAATGCAAGTTATTTTACTTATTTTGTTGTTAAAGCAGATAATCAAATAAAAAATTTTTCTGACGTAAAAGGTAAAACACTTGCTTTAAACACTATTGGTTCTACTAGTGGAGATTTAATACCGCAAGTAGAATTGTCGAAAATAAGTTTATTAACAACAAATAAAGATGACTTCAAAAATGTATTTTATGCAGGAAGTCACGATGCTTGTTTGTTGTCGGTACTTAATAATCAAGCTGATGTATGTGGAATGAGTTCAAGAAATTTTGATGCACGTTTAACAGATGGTACTTTTAAAATGGATCAAGTTAGAATTATTCATCGCTCCGATCCTGTTCCTCCACCTCCTCTTGCCTATTCTAAAAAAATATCTTTAGAAGATAGAAAAAAAATTAAAAAAGCTGTTTTAGAAGCTCATAAACATGGAACCATTGGCGGATATGGTGGAAAAATGTCTCATTATATCGAGGTTAAAGATTCGGATTACGATCTACTGCGCGATGTTGTGGCCCTATTAGAAAGTAAACAATAAAATATAAATTTACGCCCTTAACTATGTTGCTTATCAAAGATCTTAAAAAGACCTTTCAAAACGGCACAAAGGCTCTTAGAGGAATAAATCTAACAGTAAATGTTGGTGAGTTTGTAACAATTCTGGGTCCCAGTGGTTCTGGAAAAACTACATTATTACGTAGCATTAATGGATTAGAAAATATTGATAGTGGTGAAATAGTTTTTGGTCATCGTAAAATTGACAATGAATATTTATCTTATGTTCAAGAAAAAACTGGAATGGTTTTTCAAGAATTCAATTTGGTTAATAATTTGTCATCTATTAATAATGTATTAAGTGGCCTCTTAAATTCCAGCAGTAAATTTTTATCAATGTTTTATTTATTTACGCATAAACAAAAACTTCAAGCACTTCAATCCTTAGAAACAGTTGGGCTACTTGATAAAGCTTACAGTCGTGTCGACCAACTTTCTGGTGGACAAAGGCAAAGAGTGGGTATCGCAAGGGCAATTATTAAAAAACCAATTTTACTTTTAGCTGATGAACCAGTAGCCAGTTTGGATCCAAGGGCTGCAAATTTAATTTTATCCTTATTAAAAAAAATATGTAACGAATCCAATATAACTATTATTTGTAATTTGCATCAAGTTGAGTTGGCTATAAAGTTCTCAGACAGAATTATAGGGCTTTTAGACGGCTGTATTACTTTTGATTCTCCGACAAAAATTATTGATACAGAATATGTTCAGAATATTTACAGAGAAGATAACAAAGGACTTACATTTTAGAAATTTAGCAAAATAATATGATCAAAAAAGAAAATAACTCAAAAAAAATAACTTTTGTTGTGGCCCCAGCCTCTGAAGAAACAGAGAGTTTGGATTTTAAAAAACTAGTTAAACACTTAGAGAAAGAGTTAAAAACTTCTATTAATTTGAAATATTCAAATAGTTATAACGATGCATTATTATCCATAAAAAATGGATCGGCACAATTAGGATGGCTGGGTTCCTACGCTTACATGAAATTAGATCAACAATATACAGATATTGAGCCATTTGCTGTTGGAATTTTAAAAGGAAGAACAACTTCTAATTATCATTCTTTATTTATTGTTAAATCTAAAAGTGACATAAATAAAATTGTAGAATTGCGTAATAGGTCATTAACATTAAGTGATAAATTTTCGGCAAGCGGTTATGAAGTACCTAAGTATGAATTAGAAAATATAGGTTTGCCAATCACAGATAAAAAAATTTATAAAAATATTTATTATGTAAAAAATCATGATGAGGCTATTAAAAAAGTTCTGCAAGGTTCAACAGATGTTGCTGCAATAAGTTCAATCAATTTTGAAAAATGGTTTAAAAGTAATCAAAAACAAAATAAGACTTTACGAGTTATATATAAATCACCAGCTATAAGTGGCCCTCCTCTGGTTTTTTCAAGAAACCTGGACCCTTTTTTAAAAAATAAAATAAAATCTGTTGTTCTTGATGCTCATAATCATATTGATTTAGGTGGTTATGGAGGTGAAATGGAACGCTATATTGATATAGAGACAAGTCAAACAAAACATTTGGAGTCATATATAAGACCTCAATGGGGTTGGAAAACATTTGCGCTGATTTCGTCTTTTGTTTCAGTTCTTAGTTTAGTTGTGATTGATCTTGAAATTAATTTTTTAAAATTGTTTAGCGATTCAATAAAATACTTGGTTGATATTTTAGGTAGAATGTTGCCACCGGATTTTTCAAATTTAAAAAGTTTACTTTATTCAATGTTAGAAACAATAGAAATTGCGGTTCTTGGAACTTTTCTTGCTATTATCTTATCTATCCCTGTCGGGTTATTATCGGCACGTAACATCGCGCCAAACTATTTTATTTATATTATTGCTCGTACAATAACAGTTTTTTTTCGTGCTATTCCAGAATTTATAATGGCAATGATATTAGTTATTGCAATTGGGTTTGGAGCCATGCCTGGAGTTCTTGCGCTTGGGTTTCATACGATGGGTTTTTTAGCAAAGTTCTATGCAGAAGACATTGAACATATCAATAAAGGACCAGTAGAAGCACTCAAATCCTCAGGTGCCTCAAAAAGACAAATTATTTCTTTCGCAGTGATACCACAAATAATACCATCTTTTATCGGTAACAATTTATATATTTTAGACCGGAATATTAGAATGGCTACAATGCTAGGTATAGTGGGAGCCGGAGGTATCGGATATGAGCTTCAGTCCTCTTTTAGAATGTTTGAATATCAAAAAGTTTCGTCAATTATTTTGATTATTTTCGTTACAATTTTTCTTATTGACAATCTCTCATCTTATATTAGATCCAAAGTTTCCTGATAGAATTTACTAATAATAAATTATTTTTTCAATTTTTTTAATTAACTCTTTAGCTAAAACATTTATTGATTTGTTAAAGTCATTTTTAATTATTATACAAGGAGATTTTGGAAATTCAGGTTTTATATTTTTTCCTACAACATTTTTGTATTTTCCTTTATAAAAAAATTTTCTTTTTAGCTTAATAATTTTATCAATATCTGACTGTATGTATATTTCTATATAGTTTTTAATATTTGATCTATTCCATTTTCTAACCTTATGAAATAAACTTACGGTAGAAAAAATAACGTTGATATTTTTGTCTATTATGCATTTACAAAATTTTCCATAACTTAAAGCATAGATTTGCCTCTTTTTTTTTGAAAACTTGTTAAAATCAAATATTTTTCTTAGATCATCTCCAGATATTGTTAAAGTTGGACCATACTTGTGAGCAATTTTATGCTTAATTTTTTCTGCAATTACTGTTTTTCCCGACCCGGATAAACCGGTTATCCAAAAAAGAATACTTTTGTTATCATTAAATTTTTTCACGATTGTTTTTTAACTAAAATTTCATTTATAATTTTTTTTATTCTATTTTTTGAATTTCCTAAATAATCCATCTCTTTCAACAAACTACTATTTGAGATTTTTATTTTTTTTTCAATATATTTAATATTATTTATAATTTCAAAAATTTCATTCGAATTTTTTATTATAACACCAATTTTATTCCTATCTTCAAAGTAGCTTAAATTTCCATGTCCAAGTTCATTTATTAATTTCTCGTTTTTTGAAAAAAAAATAACAGGTTTATTGGTTAAAAATGCATATGTGTAAGCAGTGCCAGATATATCAGTTATAAGGCACATCGAATTCAAATAAGTATCAAAATAATCATTACTTATGTCGAGTTTAAAATTATCATCATTTTTAAAATTTTCTTCAATTTCCAACGTTAAATGTGTTTTTCTATCAACAGGATGTGGTCTAAAAATTACTTTAGATGTTCTATTTGCTAGCAAAATTTCGATTATTTTTTTTAAATCATCAAACATAGATAATTTTTTAATATGCTCGCGAATCGTAGGTGCAATTACAATATTATTATTTATTGAATTATATGTTTTAATATTTTTCTTTAAATAATCTAATTTTAGATAACCAGTTTCAATTATTTTTGGTATATTACCACTCAGATTAGAATTATATTTGTTAAAAAAATTATTAAACATTATTGTACTTTTTTTATTCGATAAAAACAAAAAATCATATTTTGCGAGTCTTTGAAATAACTTTTTTTCCTTTTTTAAATCTATCAATGGGCTATCATAGATATCGTGATGTAGATAAATTTTAATCGAATTATTTGTAAATATATCACAAACATTATTACTTAGGAAAATATCAACTTTATAAATCCACTTTAAAAAACTATATTTAATATAATAATTTTTATGTCCCGAGATGTTTGGGGAATTAAAACCAAAAAAAATTAAAAATTCTTTTCCAAAATTGTCAAATAAGTCTTCAATATAATTAATGGATTGAGTGTGTCGTTTATTAGGATCATAAAAAAAAATAATTTTTTTATTTTTAAATTTAAAATAAATAATCTTTATATTTATTACTATAATTGAAAAAAAGCTTTTTAGGATTAAAAACGGCATTTTACTAAAATGTAATAGATTCACTGTCAAATTTTAACGTTATCTTTAGCAAATAATTATAAAATTTAAAACAAAAAAATAATGGTATTATTTTCGGATCACTGGGCTTTCCGGATCCGGAAAAACCCGAATTGGAAAAAAAATAAAAAAAAATATCATAAAAAATTATGGTCCTACGATTTTATTTAGTGGCG
>Ga0208640_1000772_pt1 | contig 13485 bp, 11 predicted proteins | sample ETNtaG_23_FD_185774 | JGI IMG/M metagenome (GOLD analysis project Ga0208640, IMG submission 185774) | Marine microbial and viral communities from oxygen minimum zone, Eastern Pacific Ocean - ETNP201310SV72 (SPAdes) (version 2) | ecosystem: Environmental > Aquatic > Marine > Oceanic ... | reverse complement strand
CATGCGAAACGGCAAAGAAAATTCAAAAAAACTTAAGTGAAAGGAAAGGAGAAATAGTTCCTTTAACCGCGGAGACCGGAGGTTTAAATTTTATGGTTATTGATTCTTCTGCTCTAACCGAACAGGTGGTTGATGATGCCATTGAGTCAGGGTTTAATGGTGCGGGACAACGTTGTTCCGCTCTGCGCATATTAGCTATTCAAGACGAAGTATATGATAAAACCATTAAAATGTTATCAGGAGCGACGGAAAAAATTAAAATAGGACTTCCTAATTTAATAAGTACTGACATTGGTCCTGTAATTGACCGGGAAGCTAAAGATAAGATTAATAATCATATTAATTCATTTAAATCCAAAGTTTTGGCCCAAGCTCCATTAGATGTAAAATATAAAGGTCACTTTGTTCAGCCCACGATTATTGAAATAAAAGATTTAAAAGAGATTAACGAAGAAATTTTTGGTCCAGTCATTCATGTTTACAGATATCATGCGGATAAAATTGAAGAACTTGTGGAAGATATAAATTCAATGAATTATGGATTAACGCTTGGCATTCAAAGTAGAATAGAAAATACGATCAATTATATTTTTGATAACGCCAGCATTGGAAATATTTATATTAATAGAAATATAGTTGGAGCGGTGGTCGGCGCCCAACCATTTGGAGGAAGAGGTTTGTCAGGAACAGGACCTAAAGCAGGAGGTCCAAATTATTTATTAAAATTTGTTAATGAAAAATCTTATTCATATGATACTACGGCCGCCGGGGGAAATGCCACCTTATTTATGATGTCTGAAAACGAGTAATAATAAATAATTTAAAAAAAAAGAACAAGTAAATGAATAAAGATAAAACAAAAATTGGTTTTATTGGTGCTGGGTACATAGGTTATGGCATGGCACTTAATTTGATCAATAATTATGATCTCACAGTTTTTGCGCATAAAAATAGAAAACCAATTGATGATTTAGTTCAAAAAGGTGCAAAAGAAGTAGCTAATTTAGAGGAATTAGCAATTTTATCTAACGTTATTATTATGTGCGTTACCAATACTCCAATAGCCATAGATATAATTGATGAAATTGCTCCTCATTTACAAAAAAAAACTATGATAATTGACATAACAACGCATAAAGCTGACGGTTCAATTAAAATTTTCAAAAAATTAAGTTCTTTAGATATTCTGTATGTTGAATCACCTGTAATGGGAGGACCTGTTCAGGCAGAAGAGGGGGTTTTAGGGGCAATAGTTGGTTGTGAAGAGAAGGATTTTGAATTTGCGAAAGAAATTTTAATGAATTTTTGTGAGGATGTTTTTTATTTTGGTCCTGTTGGCATGGGTGCAAAAGCAAAACTGGTTAATAATTTTCTTTCACTCGGAACAGCAACTTTTGTTATCGAAACACTTAAAGCCGCTGATAAGCTTGGAATTGACTTAAAGAAACTTTATGATGTAGCCAAACTTGGCTCTGGAAACTCAGGGGCTTTAAATCGTATTGCCGAAAAAGCCCTTAATAATGATTATAAGGGATACATATTTAGCGTTAACAACACTTTAAAGGATTTAACTTATATCAATGAATTGCTTAAAGACATGCCCAATGCTGAAAAACTATCTTCAGTTGCAAAATCTTTTTATGAAGAGGCAAAAGCAAAAGGACATGGTGACTTGTTGATTAGTGAATTAATAAAAAAATAATTTATAATTTGTCAGAACAAACAAAAAATTCTTATTATTTTACCGGTTTTTCCCTGGTGTTTTTCGCAGGATTGTTTTGGAGCTTCGGGGTGGTAACAGTGAGGTACATGGTTGATGCACACCAATATGTATTTCAATATTTATTTTATAGAGGCCTGTCCATTACAGTTCTATTAATTTTATACCTTCTCATACGAGAAGGATTGTCATTTTATAAGAATTTTTTCAGAATTGGCATTTCAGGAATATTGGGGGGAGTATTTTTAAGCACAGCTTTCATTGGATTTATTTTTTCGATTACAATGACAACCGCGGCTGTAACGTTATTCATGTTAGCCGCAATGCCTTTTATTGCCGCGATTGCAGCCTATTTTGTATTGGGAGAAAAATTAAGACCCATGACATTAGTTTCTATGATTATTGCTTTTTGTGGAATACTGATCATGATTTATAATGATTCATTGGGAGGCAGTATTCTTGGGGCCTTGATTGGTTTTTGTTCAGCATCGGGTTTCGCTTTTTATACCGTAACCATACGATGGAAACCAGAGACGCCAAAATTTACTACCGTTGTTCTTGCGGGAATTTTTTGTTCAATTTTTTCCTTTATCCTTTTAGGTTTTACTCTTGAATCTTTTCAATCAATGCCGACTATCAATTCTTATTTGAGCTTATTACATGGAACTATAGTTTCTTCAGGATTAATTCTTTATAGCTTGGGTGCAAAATACCTGCCGTCCGCGGAACTTGCCTTACTGTCATTAATGGAGGTTGTGGGGGGCGTTTTGTGGGTTTGGCTCCCCGTTTTTGGCATCAATGAAATTCCAAGTTTAACGGTTTTAATAGGAGGGATTGTTATAACGATCGCGGTCATTCTCCACGGATTTGGAACAAGCAGAAAAAGAGAACCGGTGACATTATAATCATTAAAACTTTGCCTTTTTTTCTTATAAGAATTAATTTAATAGAATAAATTCCATGAAAAGAATAATACTCATATCTCTGGGATGGCTTTGCGTTGGCTTGGCTTTTGTTGGAATTTTCGTTCCAGGCGTTCCCACTACAATATTCTTAATTATTGCCTTGTGGGCTTTTACAAAAAGTTCTGAAAAACTTCGTCATTGGCTTTTACATCATAAAAGATTTGGTCCTATTCTTAATAACTGGCAGAAACATAAGGTGGTGCCTCGAAGAGCTAAAATATTAATGGTAATTTTGATGTCGTCAGCCGTAGTTTTATTTCATTATTCGTTACAAAATTTATATTTAACGATAGGATTAGTTATAATCCTAGTTTCAGTTGCAATATATGTGATTTCCTTGCCGAGCGAAACTCCTGAAAAATCATTTTGAAGAAAAAATAGATCCTTTTTCAATAGCAGAATTTTTTGGTAAATTCATTTTGTCTAAGTTGTTCTTAAATAACAGTAATAAATTTTTTGAAGCCTTCTCGTATTCTGTTTGATCAGACCATTGTTTCGCTGGGTTTAAAGAAATGTTTTTTTCAGAATCCAGGTGGGAGGGAAAGGACAAATTGTAATATTTGCTTTTGACAAAACAATTTTCCTCAAAAGAATCCGAAATGCTTTTTTTCAATATTGATCGCGTGGTAGTTAAATCTATCCGTTTACCACTGCCATATGCTCCGCCCCACCAACCTGTATTAATCAACCAGCACCGAGGTCGGTGTTTTTCAATGCGTTCAAGTAAAAGATTGGCGTAATCCATTATATGCCGCGGCATAAAGGGCGCTCCAAAGCAGGCTGAAAAAGTGGCTTGAGGTTCTTGAATTTCTGCCTCAGTTCCTGCAATTTTAGCAGTATAGCCTGATACAAAATGAAAAATGGCCTGCTCAATCGTCAATTTACTGACCGGAGGCAACACGCCAAAGGCATCACACGTAAGCATGATAATGGTGGTAGGCGAGGGCGCGCTCTTCTCTTGTGAAAACACATTGTCAATACTGCTTAAAGGATAGCATGATCGCGTATTTTCCGTAATTGACTTGTCCTCAAAATCTATACTGCCATTGGAATCTATTATGACATTTTCTATGATTGCATCAGGAGAATGCGTTGCCTGATAAATTTCCGGCTCTTTTTTTTGATCCAACCCGATTACCTTGGCATAACATCCGCCTTCTAGGTTAAAAACATTATGAGGCGTCCATCCATGTTCATCATCCCCGATTAACTCTTTGGAAGAATCGGAAGAGAGGGTCGTTTTGCCGGTGCCGGACAAACCGAAGAAAACCGTTGTTCCGCTCTCTTTATCAAAATTAGCCGAGCAGTGCATAGGCAGTATGTCATTATCTATCAAATGATAATTAAGAAGAGTGAAGACAGACTTTTTTATTTCCCCCGCATATCCAGTGCCTCCGATTAAAATAATGTTATCTTCAAAATTTATTATGACAAAGTTGGAATTTTCCACTCCGTGTAGGCCAGGGTCGGCATGAAAAAACGGCGCATGCAAAATTGTTATTTCATTTAAACTGGTAGAAAAATTATCTTGGCGAAACATGTTCGCAGCGAACTTGGTGTACCATTTTTCTTCCGTTTCCAAATTGATTTTATAGCTGTATTTCTTCTCAGAAATGACATTTCCTTTAAATGTGAATTTTGTTTTAGATTGCAAGTAATTCAAGATTTTATCACGAAGCAAGACATAATGCTCATGGGAAATTTCTTTATTTCTTTCCCCCCACTCAACATATTTTTTGCTGGGATCTTGCTTAACCATATACCGGTCCCTGGGTGAACGGCCAGTGAATTTGCCTGTTTGAACCACCATGGGATGGTTGGGAACATTACGTATGATTTTTGTCATGAAAACTTAACAATAAAAATAAGTGATTTTGAAAACACAACACTTAAGAGCGCGAAAAACATGTTTTGGATAAATTTCATATACTTTGATTTGAATCACAAGGCATTAATCTAGGTCAAAAACTTTACCGGGATTCATGATATTTTTCGGATCAAAACTCTTTTTAATCATTTGCATGAGGGGAATGTTATCTCCGTGCTGTTTGATCAAATACTCTTTTTTATTGAGACCGATTCCATGTTCACCAGTAATTGTTCCATCGAGTTCAAGAGTTTTTTGAATGAGCTCATTACTGAATCCGCGGATTGTTTTGTGATCCTCTTTTTTATTGGGATCATACAAGAAAGTGCAATGAAAATTACCGTCTCCGACATGCCCTATGATGGGCGCTCGCAACCCACGCTCTTTTATTTTTTCTTCGGTAAATTTAATGCATTCCGCTAATCGGGATATTGGGACACAAGCATCAGTTGTATAAACCCTTGCGTTAGGTTGCAAGGCTTTAACTGAATAATAGGCGGCATGCCTTGCTTTCCACAGCTTATTTCTTTCCTCGGTACTTTTTGCCCATTTAAATTGGCTGCCGTTATTATTTTTTGAAATTTCTTCAACAAGATCCACCGCTTCTTTGTTCGCGGTCTCACTTCCATGAAATTCATAGAAGAGTGTGGGTTTGGGCTCTAAATCATCTAATTTGGAGTATTGTATGCTTATTTCCATTTGATAGGCATTGAGAAGCTCAATCCTGGCAATTGGTACGCCGTATTGCATAATTTCTTGAACAGTTGAAACGGATGAATCCAGATCAGAAAAATGACATACAGCACTCATGATATTCTCAGGTATTGGCACGAGACGAAGTTGAACTTCAGTAATGATTCCAAGCGTGCCTTCAGAACCAACAAACAAGTTAGTCAGATTATATCCGGCAGAAGTTTTCTTGGTTCTTCCTCCAGTTTTAATAATATCACCATTAGGAAGGACGACGGTTAAACCTAGAACCATTGTTTTCATGGTTCCATACCTCACCGCCATGGTTCCTGAAGCGGATGTGGCGGCCATTCCGGCCAATGTAGCCTCCGCCCCTGGATCAATTGGAAAAAAGACTCCCTGATCTCTTAACTGTTCATCGAGCTGCCTCCTTGTTACATATGCCTCTACGCGACAGTCAAAATCTTCGGCGTTTACCTCAATGATGTTATTCATTTTCTCCAGTGAAACGGTAATGCCCTTTTCATTTCCCAGCACGTGCCCCTCAAGGGACGAGCCCATTCCAAATGGAACGATTGGAACGGAATGACTGTTACAAATTTTCACTATTTGAGAGACTTCATCAGTCGTGGTTGGAAAAGCAACGCCCATGGGTAAAACAGGGTCGAAAATGTCCTCTCCTCTTGCGTGATTAGTCCTCGTTGATTCTGAAATTGAATATCGACCCTTAAGAAGTGAAACTAATTCATCATTGATAGTTTCTTCGTTCATATTGTGAATTAATCTTTTTATATTAAATGAATTAGTTCTTATATTAAATGAATTAGTTCGCAACAGGGTTACAACCCTGTTGCGATTAGTAGAATGTTTTGAGACTTCTACTTAATTATTTACGTACAGTTCCAGGACGAGGTAGGTAAGCCCACTCATTCCAGAGTGCGTAGTCCGCACGGAAAGCTTGAAGATCATCCCAAATTACTTTGAATTGAGGGTCTGCTGCACTCATTTCTGCAACAACCTCATCCCAAGCAGATGAAAAAGTAGCTAGCATATCTTCAGACCAGTACATGTTTTTAGTTCCTGCATCAGCGTTTTCCTGCATCGCAGTAAACTGAATTGCTTCACCTAAAGCCAGACCTTCTGTCATGGCAGCTTTACAGGTAATCTCAACAAGGAATTTCTGAGGATCTGTCATGCCTGTCCAAGTGTCCCCGTTGATGATTAAATCAAACAACGTAGCTGGCTGATGCCAACCAGGGAAGTAGTTGAACTCAAGAATTTTATTGATGCCTAATCTTCTATCAATAGCAGGCATAGAAAATTCAGTCGCATCAATTGCGCCTTTTTCTAAAGCTGGTACGATTTCACCGCCTGGAAGTTGAGAAGTGGAAACTCCTAATTTTTCCATTACGAGTGCGCCCAAACCAAAGAAACGCATGCGAAGACCATCTAGGTCCGCAGGACTGTTAATTTCTTTAGTAAACCATCCTGAAGTTTCAGGTGCAATGATACCGCAAGGTATAGAATGCACGTTAAAACCAGCATCGTCATACAATCCTTGCCATAGATCTCTACCATCATCATAGTAAATCCACGCTAAAAATTCTGGAGCATCCGGTCCAAAAGGAACAGCTGATAAAATACCGCCCTTATCACCGAGTTGTCCTCTTAGATAACCTGGAGTTACATAACCAGCATTAACAGAACCGCTTGAAACTGATTCAAGGATTTCTTTTGGTGGAACTAATTTTCCTGGCTCATAGATTTTCATTGAAAGTCCATGTCCGCCTCTTAATCCTTTTGATACTTTATTTAACTCAGTTTCTACCCATTTTGGAGTTGACCCCAGACTTGGGAGGGCAGTGGAGAACCAAACAGGCACTTTGAGTAAAACAGTATCACCAAATGAAGGAGTAGCGCCCAACAATACGATTGATACGATTGAAGCTAATCCTAATGATAATAATTTTTTCATTTAACCTCCTTAAAAAGCAACCAGTTTATTTCATTAGGAAATAGACTAGTTTATTATATTGGTAAAAAAATATTACCAATACTTGGTAAAATAAATTTACCAATATATCAAACAAATAATCAGCTTATTTTGCTGTTAGTTGTTAGTATTGACGTTATTGACAGGCTTCATACTACTGTGTTTTTTTCATGTATTGTTGATTTAGATCAAACAGTTATTGGAATTTTCAGGCAATATCAGTAAATTTTACCGAAACACGGGAAATATTCATTTTATAATAATTTGTAAGCAGGCAGGGTTAGAAATTCTTCAAACTCATCCGAGGTGCTCATTGTATTGAAAATATTTGAAGCTTCTTTGAATTTCCCTTTATTATAATTTTCCTCTCCAACTGTTATTTTGATTTGTTCCAACTCTTCTTTTAACAACTGGTTAAAATATTCCTTGGTTATTTCTTTTTTATCTACCGTCCTTGCTTCATGTTTGAGCCATTGCCATATTTGTGCGCGAGATATCTCCGCAGTGGCAGCGTCTTCCATTAAATTATATAACGGCACACACCCATCTCCTTTTAACCACGCTTCTATATACAAAATTCCAATATTAATGTTTGTACGTATGCCTTTTTCAGTGATAATTCCGGTTCGTCCGCCGGCTGTTTTAACAGGAAGCTTTAATAGGTCATTGGATGTAACATGAATGTCCTCCCGCTTGTTTCCTAGCTGACAAGGATATTCAAGTTGCTCATCAAAAACTTTTTTTGCTATGGGAACAAGTCCCGGGTGCGCCACCCAGGTACCGTCATGGCCGTTATATACCTCGATAAGTTTATCATCATAAACTTTTTGCAGAGATTTATTATTTTGCTCCTCATCATTTTTTATGGGAATTTGCGCCGCCATCCCCCCTATGGCATGAGCTCGTCTTTTATGGCATGTTTGAATTAAAAGTTCGCTATATGCTTTCATGAAATGCACACGCATGCTGACTAAAGATCGATCAGGTAGAATAAAATCTGAACGATTGCGGAATTTTTTGATGAAAGAAAAAATGTAATCCCACCTCCCGCAATTTAATCCAACGATATTATCTTTCAACTCATATAAAATTTCATCCATTTCGAAAGCAGCAAGAATAGTTTCAATTAATACCGTGGCTTTGATTGTTCCCTTAGAAATATTTAACTTTTCTTCACTGTATTTAAATACTTCAGCCCATAGACGAGCCTCTTTATGATTTTCTATCTTCGGCAGGTAAAAATATGGTCCCGTTCCATTTTCTTGAAGAATTTTATGATTATGAAAGAGGTACACTCCAAAATCAAACAAAGACCCCGAAGTATCTTCGTTATTAATTCGAAAATGTTTTTCCGGTAAATGCCATCCGCGAGGTCTTACAATTAACACAGCAGGCTTATCAATTAATTTATAATCTTTCCCACTTTTGGGATCAGTAAAATCAATTTGTTTTTTATTTGCCTGATTAAGATTAAATTGACCTTCCAGTAAATTTTGCCATGTGGGAGATAATGAATCCTCAAAATCCGCCATAAAAGTTTTTGCTCCTGAATTTAGCGCATTAATGATCATTTTGCGAAGCGGAGGGCCGGTGATTTCCACGCGGCGATCCAGCAAATCGTCAGGAGTAGATAGTATGGTCCAGGCTGACTCACGTATTTCCCGTGTTTCATCCAGAAAATCGGGAAGCCAACCTCCATCAATTTTTTCTTGAACCTTTTTTCTTTCCTCCAAAAGATGCAGCCTTTTAGAATTGAATAATTTGTGCAATTCGGCGATAAAGTCCAAGCATTCCTTAGATAGAATATTCTGAAATTCTTTAGATTCAGTAGGGCGGATATCGTATTCTTGAGTCATTTAATTATCTAATTATCCTGAAGCATTGATGGAAGAGCAATACACGCAACAAACTAATCTTGCTAGATATTATTTTATTTTTGATTGTTTATAATCAAACTAGAATTGATCCTCTTCAGTAGATCCAGCCATAGCTGTTGTTGAAGATTCGCCCCCGGTCAAAGCCTGTGACACTGCATCAAAATAACTAGTGCCAGCTTCTCTTTGGTGCTTGGTGCTTGTATACCCATCTTTTTCTGCAGCAAATTCAGCTTCCTGCAGTTTGGAGTAAGCGGCCATTCCATCTCTCTTGTACTCCTGAGCTAAATTGAAAGTAGCATAATTATTTAGATGAAAACCTGCGAGCGTGATAAATTGAAATTTATATCCCATTTTCCCAAGTTCGCTTTGGAACTGCTTCATTGTTTCCATATCCAGATTTTTTTTCCAATTGAATGAAGGTGAGCAATTATAAGCAAGCAATTTGCCTGGAAATTTTTTATGAATTGCTTCGGCAAATTTTTTGGCTTCTTCAAGATCTGGTTTGGCAGTTTCGCACCATATTAAATCAGCATATGAAGCGTAAGCCAAGCCTCTTGCTATGGCTTGATCGAGCCCAGGTTTGGTTTTGTAAAAACCTTCAACTGTTCTTTCACCTGTTATGAAAGGTTTATCATATTCATCAATATCGCTTGTGATGAGACTTGCAGCATTTGCATCTGTTCTAGCTAAAATTATGGTTGGGACATTCATCACGTCCGCGGCTAGACGAGCAGCATTGAGTGTTCTTATTTGTGTTTGGGTTGGCACCAGCACCTTGCCGCCCATGTGTCCGCATTTTTTTTCAGAAGACAGCTGATCTTCAAAATGTACCGCTGCGGCACCAGCTTCTATCATGGCCTTCATAAGTTCAAAGGCGTTTAAAGGGCCTCCGAATCCTGATTCAGCATCAGCTATGATTGGAAGCATTCTGTCTTCAGTGTTTGAATTTTTTCGTTCCAGCCTCTCCAACGTTTCAATTTGATCCGCTCTGAGGAGGGCCGAATTGATTCTCTTTACAAGACTGGGAACGCTATCTACGGGATATAAACTTTGATCAGGATAGGTGTTGCCAGAAGTATTGGCATCGGCGGCAACTTGCCAGCCTGACACATATACCGCTTTTAGTCCAGCTTTGGCGTGTTGCACAGCTTGGTTACCAGTAAGCACACCAAAAGTTCCCACGAAAGCATCTTCATTGAGATATTTCCATAATTTTTCTGCACCTTGGTGAGCTAGAGAGTATTCAATTTTAACTGATCCCCTTAACTTTAAAACTTCATTGACGGAATACAGCCTCTGCAAAGCATTCCACCTGTTATCAATTTCTTTATTTGGAGTGTTAATAAATTTATCGTTTTTAAATTTCAAAGCTTCCTCGGCGTTCATTAATTACTCTCCTTGGTTTATAGAATGTTATTTAATAAAAAAAATTAGACGATGCTCTTCTTAAAGCTTGCCATAACGATTGCTTTGGTAAGTTCTGGCACTTTGCGCTTCTAAGAAATTATATGACTTTTCAATATCCTTGCGAGTAATGTCAGATAGTATTTTGACTGTATTGACAAGAGCACCTTTATTAATTGATGAATTATTTGGTCTCATTTGTCGCTTAGCTTGGATAGTCATTATATCTCCTTTTTTCCTTTTTCATTGTTTACTTTATTTACATTTTTTCCTATTTGCAAATTTTTATTGATAAATAAGGGTAAATGAAGTAAAAAATGAATTGTAAAATTTGTAATTTTGTAAACTTTGTAAATAAATGGAAAATCATAATTTATCAAACATTGGCTCTAAAGTTAGAAAAGCAAGACGATCAAAGGGTTTGTCTCAAACAGATTTATCTAAAAACTTAGGGATATCAGCTAGCTATTTGAACTTAATAGAGAGTGGTCGCAGGACTATTACAGTGCCATTGCTAATAAAAATGGGCAATGAACTCGGCATTGCTCTTAAAGATTTAACGGTTGATAGCAACAAGAGACTGCTTTCAGATGTAATGGAAGTGTTAAGCAGTGAGCAGTTTGAGGACCTAGACATTACAAATCATGACACAACAGAATTTATTAGCAACAATCCCAACATTGCCAAAGCATTGTTAGCTTTGAATGATTCTTATAGAAGTCTTAGAGATGATACACAAAATCGTTTAGAAGAATTAGATGTCAGATCTTCTGTGAAAGAAAAAGAATCATCGAGACTGCCTGTTGAAATAGTATCAGACTTCCTTCAAGAAAATAAAAATTATTTTGAGAGCTTGGAAAACAAAGCTGAAAGCATAAGACAGAAGATATACTTTGAAGAAGGTCATCGAACAATTGGACATTCCTTAATCCAACATTTATCTGATGAACATAAAACTAAAGTTGAGGTTATTACTCCTGATGAAGATGAAAAATATATCAAAAAATATGATCAGAAAAAAAATACACTTTTTATATCTGAAATGCTAAGTTATCCCTCAAGGAATTTTCATCTGGCCTATCAAATTGCTTTTTTTGAGGGTGAGGAGGATATTGACAAAATAATCAATATAAACAAAATTTCCTCGCAAGATGTTTTAAATTTATTGAAAATTTCTTTGTTAAACTATTTAGCCTCCGCAATTCTCATGCCTTATGATGATTTTCTAACTTCTGCAAAAAAATTCCGATATGACGTCGAGTTGCTCATGCATCATTTTGCAACCAGTTTTGAGCAAGTTACTCATAGATTAACAAATCTTCAAAAACCTGGGAAGGAAGGAGTTCCCTTCCATTTTGTAAAAACTGACAACGCTGGCAATGTTTCAAAACGTTTTTCTCTTTCCGGCATACATATTCCTCGCCATGGCGGAGCATGTCCACGATGGAATGTTTATAGCGCTTTTTCAAATCCAAGAAAAATTAACACTCAAATTTCACGGATGCCTGACGGGAAAGTATTTTTTTGCATTGCTAGATCCTTCGAGAAAGGCATTGAAAAACATGGCGCTATCAAAAGCTTTGTTTCAATAGGTCTGGGTTGTGACGTGCGTTATGCAAGAGAAATAACTTATGCTGACGGAATTGATCTTCAAAATAAAAAACTGGAAACCCCGATTGGCATTTCTTGCAGAATTTGCCCACGTACAGACTGTGAACAAAGAGCTTTTCCGCCGATAGATAAAGATTTACAACTAGATATTAGTCACAGAGGGGCTTCACCATATATAATTCTTAAATAAGTCAGTCAGTGAATTAGCTCTAAGAGTAAATAGAAGAACAAAATTTCCTCTCTTTCGTTTTATTAATCACGCTGCACTTTATTTTGTTCTTTAGGAGGAGAAACATATGATTTGTGCAGCGTGAACTGGGTGTTAATGATTACGTGTTATTTTTAAAATTAAGATAAGAAAAATCGAATTTATCTTTTAAATTCATTGGATGCTCATTCCAAAAAATACCGAAAAAAAATTTTTTAGGCATTCACAAATACCTCTTCTTCAAATGTTTTTTCTGTTGTTTTATTCTGACGCTTTAAAGGACGAGTATGAATGCCACACTCACCTCCACACTTACTTGAACCAACCCACCTACCGCTACGCTCATCACCGGTTGCCACGGCAGTACAGGGGGCACAACCTAATGACCTATAACCTTCTTTATATAGTTCATTAACCTTCACATTGTTCATTGCTAGATACTGCCAAACTTCTCTCTCTTCCCATATCAGAATAGGGTTCAGTTTAATCAGATCTTTATCTCTTGATTCAATTTCTCTATAATCTGTTCTCGTTCTACCTTCAGTACAACGAAGTCCAGTAACCCAACATTTAGCATCAAAATATTCTAATGCTTCTCTAGTGGGTTCAACCTTATATCTTTCACAACAACCGTCTGGGTCTGTTACATAAAGATTCTCAACCTCGGTGTTGCTTTGGAAGATTTTAGTTTCTGAATAACGCTCTACAAAATCTTTCATATATTGTTTTGTTTCTATAGGTTTAAAAGGTGTAATTATAACAAAACCTTTAATGTTGGGAGATACTTGTTTTGCTAAATCCCAAACAACACAAGAATCCTTACCTAAACTATTTGCAACAACTAAATTGTCTCCATATTCATTATATGCTTCATTGATTAAATCTAAAGAACGGTCTATTTTTTGGTTTAATGTTAGACCGTCGACCAGTCGAAACACCTCTTCACTTGTAGTTATGCTTTCTTTCATTTTTTAATCACGTTCATTTAATTTTTTTAAATCAAAACCAATATAGCCCGAAAGAGATGATTTATGATCATCTCTTTAGCTGAATTTATGATTCGCCCGCAATCTGACTATCAAATCGGCGAATACCCCGTCTATAGAATAATTTTCTAAATATTCAAATATTTTTTATGATATTTATCATT
>Ga0208640_1000769_pt1 | contig 13551 bp, 11 predicted proteins | sample ETNtaG_23_FD_185774 | JGI IMG/M metagenome (GOLD analysis project Ga0208640, IMG submission 185774) | Marine microbial and viral communities from oxygen minimum zone, Eastern Pacific Ocean - ETNP201310SV72 (SPAdes) (version 2) | ecosystem: Environmental > Aquatic > Marine > Oceanic ... | reverse complement strand
GCCATAAATTGTCCCGATATTCCTCAAATTCTATAGGATCATCACCGACAATTAGATGCTTCCTAGCAGTTAAACCATGCTTTAAAGCATTGCCTCTAGAATGTTGTTTACCCTCTAAAGACCTAGGCCCTGTGCTTTTCAAAGCATTTGCCCTGTTCGCCTCTAGTTGCTTATTGCTTATTATTTTAGTCATTTTGATTACCTCAAAATTAAATTTATAAAATGTCCCTAAAAAGGGACGGTCACTGTAAGTTCAAAGAACTTAGGCAAGCACTATGTCTTGTTTGTTTTTTTGCAGTATTTTGATGAGATTTACTGAAACTCGCGAGTTTATGATTCTCGTATAGGTAGAATGTACCACTTCCTCGCTTATATTTCAAGTAAGCGTGTAATACCATTTAAAAAAAATGAAACATAGAATTTTATATGAACGTAGGTGAAAAAAACGAATTTCTTTTTAAAATTTATCTTACTTATTTAAGAGATAATAATCCAAAACTTAAAACTTGTTTCGGTCCAATAAAAAGCGTGGGATTTGGTGAAAAAGAATACAAAAGTTGTCCAAAAAATTTTGATTTTAATTCGTTGGAAAATAATGACAACAATAAAAAAAAAATAGAGGAAATCAATAAAAGTTTGAATATTGAAAAATCATCACCCCAAAATAAAGCGGATATTTATATAAATAAAACCGCTTACTCAATAAAATATATGAACGCTGGAAAACCATCAATTGTTAACCATACAACCAGAAAAGGATTTTTAAGAATAGCTAAACAACTAAAACTTAATATTAAGGATCTTGATGATTTGATTAAGATTTATTGGGATTTAAGAATTGGCGGTGAAATAACAGAAGATTGTTCAAATTTAAATGAAAAATCACCATTCAAAGATAAGAAAGATGTATTAAAACCCTATATTGAATATTTTTGTTTTGCTGGAACAGGTTCAAGAGATTCAAAACATCCCGCTCAAAAACTGGTAAAATTTAATTACTATAGCGAACATACTAGTTGGAAAATCATAGAAAAATTAAAAGCTATTGATGAAATTTGGGATGGTTTATACTTTTGTATGAGAGATATTAAAAAGGGGGGCATCAAAGATTATAAAAATGATCCGAATAAATCTATTTTGGAACCATGGACTGAATTTTCAAGTGGAAAATTTAGAGGCGCCCTATCAGTGAGGTACAAATCATTTAATTGAATAATTATTTAAATGACTCAAAACCTCTTTACCGACCTCTCTTACCACGTTAACCGCAACTGAATTTCCTAGTTGCTTCAACGCTTGGTTTTGAGAAACCGGAAAATTGAAGGTTTTTGGAAAGCCCATCATCTTTAAGCCGTGTTTTGGTTCAATTCTTACAACCTTTTTGTTAATTATGTATCCGTCCCAATTCCTTCTGTCCATTATGGGAGATCTTCCGCCTCCAACCCTGAGTGTAAAACCTATTGTCCTTTCTTTTTTTCCCGAAAGATCTTTTGAACAGAAACCTCCAAAAACATCTGAAATCGTATTTTTCAATTTTACTTTTCTTGGAAAAGTAAACCCTATCTCTTGAAAAGTCGTCTTTAATAAAGGCTTATAAAAACCGATCATAAAAATTCTTGGTCTGTGTTGTGGTAATCCATAATCCGAGGCTTTTAAGGTTTCATAATCGAAACTGTAATTTAAATTCCTTAGTGTTGTATAAATTTTTTTGAATGTCCTACCATTGTCATGATTTTTCAAATGTCCCACATTTTCCAATATATAGGCTCTGGGTTTTTTTATCTTGAGAATTTTTTCAATTGAAAAGAATAGATTCCCATTCTGATTATCTTTAAACCCTCTTTTGTGGCCCGCTTGTGAAAAGGGTTGACAAGGAAAGCCCGCGCAGAGCAAATCAAAGTCGGGCATTTTTCTTATATTGGCCGAGTAAATATCATCGGGAAATAGCTTGGGGTCCTTTAAAAATTTATCGTTGAAATTTTTTAAATATGTTTGCCGTGCAAATTTATCGATTTCACAGGCAAAAACACACTTCATATTCAAAGATTTTAGGGCCAAATGAAAACCGCCAATTCCAGCAAACAGATCGACAAACCTAATTTTTTCGTAATTCTTTGGTGAGCTTTTGTCAGATATTTCAATCTTACGAGGTTGCAACGTCATGTCAAATTTTAGATTCGATATAGAATCAGTATAACACCAGATTGGCTGACAATCTATTCTATATAATCATTTGAAATTTATAAATTGGTATAAGATAATACGTGTCATGTCCGATACGAAGGCCGTCGAGGCAATGATCTGTCTCTGCATCATTGATGATGAATTTCATGAAAACGAAAAAAAATATTTAGCCGACATTTGTGAGGATAAATTTGAAATCCCTAAAAATTTTATTGAAGAAAAACATCGGTTACTAAAAGAGAAAAATATAAGTGAATTAACAAATATTTTTAATCAATTCGTTAAAAACGTTAAAAAAAATGAATGGGAAGATTATTATAATCTATTTTTCGATTTGGCAAAAATAGATGACTTTTTACATCCTGAAGAAATAAAATTGCTAATTAATTTACAAAAAATGTGGAACATAAATATTGCCGCCTCCCCAATTATAATTCCCTCGAATGAACAAAAAGAAATTATAGAAGCTGACGTTCGGAGCAAACTAAAAGTTATCTCACCTCCAGGATGTGGAAAAACCGCGGTTGCTGCTCTGAAATGCTCTTTTCTAGTTAAAGAATATAAAATAAATCCCTCACATTTATTGGTATTATCCTTCTCAAGAGCGGCTATAAAAGAATTAAAAGACAGAATTGAAATTACTAGTAATGTAGAAACCTTTCACATTAAACTTTCAACTATTGATCAACATACATTTAAATTTTTGAGGGGTTGGGGGGAAAAAGAAGTAAAAGATTATTTGAAGGATTATGAAACAAATATTGGGGTCTTTAACGATTTAATTGAAAAAAAAAATGAAGATGTTATCGCGGATATTAAAAATTTTAAGCATATCATTATAGATGAAGCGCAAGACATAACTGGAATTAGGTCAACGCTCATACAAAATATTATTAGGAATTTAAATAAGAATTGTGGAGTTACCGTATTTGGTGACCCTTTGCAGGCAATTTACAATTTTACTCTTGAAGAAGGTGATCAAAATGAAAACCAAGAAAATTTCTTGGACACATTAAGCAATAAAATTTTTAGTGAAAAAAAATTAAGCAAAATATACAGAACCAATTCAGAGCAGCTTTCCGATATGTTTACTAAATTTAGATTTAATTTTGTAGAAACCGAAAATGACCCTAATGGGAAATTAGAATATCTAGAAAAAAAGAAAACTTTGTTCAAAGATGCTGAAGAAAAGAGTGGTGGAATGAGCGATGATATTATTAATAGCGTAGGTAAAAAACATTTATTTTTATTCAGAAAAAAAAGTGAAATGTTGAGGGCCGCAGATACCGCTTTTATACACAAGAAAAATGCTAGTTTAAGGTTTGGAGGAAGTCCAGACTGTATTTATCCCTGGATTGCGAAAATATTTCACGATCATATGGAACCAAATATATCCAAAAAACATTTTGTAGAAAAATGGCAAAGCATAAATATTATCGCAAATGAGCAACCCGAAGAAGCTTGGAACAAATTATTTAAAGAAGCGCCAATGAATAAAGATGTCAATGTTGAAATATTGCGAGAAAAATTATCGAGCGGCAGACCTTCTTTGGATTTATGTATGAAGGATTATGGAGAATCATCAAATGTACTGGGTACCATTCATTCTTCCAAAGGCAGAGAGGCGGAAACGGTTTTTTATTATACGTTCAAAAATGAAGAACTTTCGAAAAGCTCAAATTTTCATGAAGAAACCAGGGTAATGTATGTTGCAATGACCAGATGTAGAAATAAATTTGGAGTGAGAGACTTAGAGGAAGAAATCGGTTTTAGAAGTTGGGCTAAGAGACTAAGTGACAGAAGCAATAGAATTTATGTTAAAAGAACGAGCCATTCAGGAAATCCATTTTTTAACGTACAGGTTGGACTTAAGGATGACATAGATGAAATTAGATTAGTTTCAAAACCACCAGACGACGAATTTGGTTTTGATAAAAAAGAAGTAGTTGATAAAAATCAGAAATTATTTTCTTCAATTATAATTCCTGTTGAAATTGGAATGAGACACTGGATAATTCCAGGACAAAAAAAATATTCCATGTTTTTTGGTAAAAAGAAAATTACAGACGAAAGATACAACACATTTGTTCTCAGCGAGACATATGGTTATATGGGTGAAAACTTCAATAAAGAAATACAGGGAATAATCAATAAAGAAGCATCTGGACGCACAACAAAATTAATTGATGATATATACCTAATTGGATCGAAAACTTGTGTTGTCGGAAAAAATCACATGAGATTACCAAGCATATATGATCCTTATGGAAAAACTGGTTTCTGGTTAGCGCCCCTTATTGCTGGTTGGGCATCAGTTCGGACAAAACAAAAAAGTAGTAGAAGGTTTTCTAAACGTGGAAGATAAAAGAGAAATTTTTATTAATAGACTTAAAGAGGATTTAATAGGTCCTTTGAAAAAGGATGAAATATTAAAAGTAAGTCCAGAGAGCACCTATTTGAATGGCATTTTATATCCATCAGATGTAAATGAGCCTGACGAGCAGGATGACGAAACTGATCCTATTGTTCAGGATTCCGATACTTATGACGAAATTAAAGATAGAATTTCAAATAACAAAATAAGAAAACCTTCCTCTATGGGTCTATCTTTTTGCCTGAATTCCAAAAAAAATAAAAATTTGCAATTAGAGATAAAAATTAATTTAGGCATTTATAAGCCTGAAGTACAAGAAAACAGTAATGAAAATGAAAAAACAGATAGTTCTATACAGTGGAAAAGACAAGAAATTAATCACAATCAAAAAATAATTTTATCCAAAAAAAATGATTGGATAGATCTAAATAGTGAAAATTTAAATAATTTGAAAATATGGTATGAAAAAAAAGAGTTTAATAATTTAGACCATGTAACTTTAATATTAGTAAATGAAAATTCTTGGACACCAAGAGGATTGGGAGGCTCTGACACTAAAAAGGATCAAATTGAAAGAAGTTTTTTTCAAACAAGTTTTGAACTCCATTGTAAATCAGGCTTTGAACCCAGACCCCCTGCCAATTATAATCCCGAAGATGAAGATGAAAAAATTTATGAATTAATTTACAGAAACAATAAAGATTATTGTTCCGGTTTTAATTGTACAAGCGATTGGGAAGAAAAGGATAAGGCAGTAAAAATAATAAAAGCAAAATGGTTAATGCAAAAAAATATTTACTCCGTTAGTCCCGAAGGTGATAAGGCTTTTTTTAAAGAGGCACACGAATTAACAACAAAATCATTCACCGAAGATAACCTGGGTAAAATAAAACAAAAATTAAATGGTTTGATTGAAAGTTATCAAAAATGGATTGATTCTGAACAAAAAAAAATGAAAGGTTTAAATCAAAATTTACAGGTTCAAGCAAAGAGAAATATATCCGTTTGTAATTTAGCTTTAACAAGAATGAAAAAAGGTTTGAATAAATTGTCAAAAGACAAAAATATTCTGGTTGCTTTTAGATTTGCAAATGCGGCGATAGAAAAGCAATATTCTTGGAATAATAAAAGTAATTTTCAGTTCTCTTGGAGGCCGTTTCAACTAGGATTTTTTCTTTTAAATTTAGACTCTATAGTGGATCAAAAATCCAAGGATAGAGATTTTTTTGATTTGTTATGGTTCCCAACGGGTGGTGGAAAAACGGAAGCTTATCTTTTTATATCGGTATTTTTAATTTTTTATTCACGCTTGGATAAAAATTTTCAAAACACAAATGGAACTCAAATTATCATGAGATATACTTTAAGAGCGCTCACTATTGATCAGTTCAGCAGGATTTCTGCGATCATTTGTGCTGCAGAAATTTTGAGAAAAGAAAATAGCAAAATTTTTGGTGATAAAGAAATCACACTAGGGCTTTGGGTGGGTCAAAAACAAACTCCGAATTGGTATGCAGAAGCTGAAAATATTATTAATAATCCCAATTCACAACCAGAAAGTACACCCAGACAACTTATAACATGTCCATGTTGTGCTGAACCGCTACAATACAGATCTAGCGGTAATACTAAAGATATAAAAATACAATGTGTTAAGCACGAAACAAAAGATACTTGCGAAATTCAAAGAAAAATTAAAACAATTCCCGTATCAACTGTTGATGAATGTTTATATGAAAAACTGCCTACATTTCTTCTGGCAACTATAGATAAATTTGCTCAACTAGCTAGAAAAGATGAGGCGTTAAGATTTCTCGGAAAAAAAGGTTTCTCTTCTCCTCCTAGTCTTATTATTCAAGATGAGCTCCATTTAATAGCAGGACCCTTGGGAACGCTTACCGCACTTTATGAAACTGCAATCGATAGTCTGTGCAATTATGATAACAAAAAAATAAAAATTATTGGCTCAACGGCAACTATAAAAAGTGCCATGTCGCAGGTTAAAAATTTATTTGATAGAAAATCTTTTCAGTTTCCTCCACCTGGGATAGATTATCAAAATTCATTTTTTGCTAAAATAGACAGAAGCTCACATAGAAAATATATTGCATTATCCTCGAATGGCAGATCTGACAAATATTTACTACAAATGGTTGCCACCTCTCTTTTACAAAGTGGAATGGATAAGGAAATTAATAAAGATAATTTTATCAATAATTACGGTACGATTGTAGCTTATTTCAATTCACTAAAAATTTTAAGTTCAGCAGAACCCATGATGAATGAACAAGTTCGTGACACGATACAAATTGTAGCAAATAGAAGAAAAGAAAAAGCAAGACTCGAAAAATTATCGCCCCCGGAAGAGCTTAGCGGTAGGAAAAAATCATCCGAAATACCTATTATACGTAATAGACTTATATCGTGTGATTTTGGTACCCCTGGATTTATAGACATAGTTTTAGCAACAAATATGATCAGTGTAGGAATTGATATTAAAAAACTTAATTTAATGATTGTAAATGGGCAACCAAAAACAATGTCTGAGTACATCCAGGCAACAAGCAGGGTGGGAAGAGAAAAAAATTCAGGTATAATTATTTCACTATATAACCATGCAAAAATAAGAGATAGAAATAGATATGAAAACTTTGGTTTCTGGCATAACGAAATTTACAAAGGTGTTGAAAATACAAGCGTAACTCCATTCTCTCCCAATGCTAGAGATAAAGCCCTTCACGTTTTGCTAATAATTTTGTGTAAATCAAAATTGGAAATGAAAAGTCCAAAAGATATAAAAAATCAAAGCGAAAAAGTAAAAAAAGAAATATTTCCAATTATTTTAAACAAAGTGAAAAATGTTGATCCAAAAGAATTTGATTTTACAAAAATAGAATTGGATAATTTTCTTGAATATTGGTTGACGAGATCAAATACTAAAGAGTTAAAATATTTTTGGCATCCTCGGAAATATGACCAGTCATTATTAATGTCTTTCGAATCTTATGCTGCTAAGAAAGCATCGGGATCTTATACCCCTATAGCAAGAGCAACCCCTAATTCATTAAGGGATGTAGAGCCTGGTGTCGAGTATGTTTGCAAAGAAAAGATCCAAACCGACAGTCATGACCAGACAAAATAAATTAAGTAAAATAAGAAGAAGTAGAGTTTTAGAATATGGCCCAGGTTCTATAATAGATTTTACATTAGATACAACGGGTGTTGGTGGCGTATCGGTTGTTTCCGCAGCTTTAGACTACTGGAGCAGTAGCACAAAAAAAGAATTTAGATTTGATAAACAGACTATACACGAAGACAGATTAAAGAAAAAACTTGGAGTCCAGGGATTTAGACTTCCTCCAGTTAATGACGACAATGATAATTCAAATGAACAACGTGCGCTTTGGGGTTTCAGGTTTCCTCGATACCTTATTTGTCCAAGATGTAGGATCATCAAATGGTATTCCGAATGGCAAAGTTTACAATACGGAGATCCTCAAAAAATTTGTTCTTCCTGTAGTGATGAAGAAAAAAAGAAAGGTAGAAAAAATAATATTTTCGTTGTCCCAACAAGATTCGTTGTTGCCTGTAAAAATGGTCATCTAAATGATTTTCCTTGGTTTTCATGGGTACATGGTAGAGATAAAGATGAAGAATGCAAATATAGTTACAATAAAAATACTTTTAAAATGTCTTCGGCGGGCGAAGATATGGGTTTATCAGGTTTGGTTTTGAAATGTATGAAATGTAATAAGAAAAGATCCATGGATGGAGTTTTTTCAGGTCAGTTAAGTGGCCTCAAATGTTTTGGTCAGATGCCTTGGATAAAACAAGCTGATGGCATTAAAGATTACTCTGAAAATTGCGATTTAGAAGTCGAAGCTCGTCAAAGAGGTGCTGGGGATTTGTATAAACCTATACATTTATCCTCATTAACAATACCGCCGTTTGATGAAAAATCTTTGGAAATATTAAACGAGGCCAATTTGACTTTTGAAGAACTTTTTCAACCCAATTTTACTGACAACGACAGAATTTCTTTTTTAAAAGTTAGTCTTAATAAAGTGGGTATTAAGAACGAGGAAGAATTAAAAAAAATAAACGAAAAGATAAAATGGTTTAAGAAATATCTTGAACAAGATAGACCTATATATTGGGAAGAATATTTAAGATTTACTAATAAATTCAAAATTTCTGACAACCTAAAAAACTATTCTCCCAATCCTGAAAAATTTGAAATTAGAGAACAAAATATTGATAAAGAATTATCTAAGTATCTCGACAAATTAGTGAAAGTTGTAAGATTAAGAGAGACTAGAGCGCTTGTAGGGTTCACAAGATTAATTGATGCCGAAGATTATAAAACTGCTGCAATAAATCTCAAAACTGGAAACGAATATAGAATGGGAAAACTTAGCCAAAAAAAAATTAATTGGCTCCCAGCCATAGAAATAAAAGGCGAAGGTATTTTTGTCTCTTTAAATGAAAAAAGATTAGATGAATGGCAAAAAAATAAATCATTAATTAAAAGAGCATTAAAAATCCATGAAAATTATACAAAAAATTTGAGTAAAAAAATTACAAACCCACTAAATATTTCTTCAAGATATTTACTGGTTCATACTTTGGCTCATATCTTAATATCTGAACTTGCAAAAACATGCGGTTACAACGAAGCCTCATTAAGAGAAAGATTATATATTTCTGATAAAAAAAATGAGAAAATGTCAGGCATTCTAATTTACACATCATCGAGTGACTCGGAGGGAACCCTGGGCGGACTTTCAAGACAGGCTGATCCTAAAAGGTTTAAAAATATTTTCTTTAATGCTATTCGATCTAAACACAACTGTTCGCAAGATCCTCATTGTATTATGGGAATAAAATCTGCTTCGGAGCAATATAATCATGCTGCTTGCCACTCTTGTTTGTTGCTGCCCGAAACTTCCTGTGAAAAATGGAATAGATTTCTAGATAGGGCAATGATTAGAGGTGATATTGATAACGCATTTAAATCTTTTTTTGACTTTTAAATGATAATTCCAACTGAATTTCCATACTCAGAAGATCCAAGTAGAGATGCCGAGAGAATTGTTTTTAACAAATTAAAAGTGGTTTTTGGTAACGAAAAAAATTTTGACATTTATTATAATAGGGAAATTTGGAGTCCTTATAATCCAAATATTCCAGAACAAGTTGAAGGCGATTTTATACTTTTTCATGATAAAGCGGGTTTTTTGGTAATTGAAGTTAAGGGCGGAAATCCAATTGAGTTTGTTGCTGCAGAAGACCAATGGTATTCAACTTCCAGACATGGAAATCGATATAAAATAAATAACCCTTTTAAGCAGGCAAATAAAATTAAATGGGCAATTAAGGAAAGAATTAAAGAAAAAAGTAAAGGCAAAGTACCCAACATTAACGCAAAAATTTTAGTTATTTTTCCTGACTCGGGAATGCCCAACTCTTTGATGGGAGTCGAATATGATAGATCTAATATTGTAAGTATTTCTGAAATAGACGACCTGAGTAATATCGTGATGAAAACTTTACTAAATAAGGATAGGGACCCCAGGGCAACCTTTGATAGTCCAGGTCAACAATGTAGAAAAATTTTTCAAGACATGTTTGCAAAAAGTTTCAAGTTAGAACTTTCTTTAAAAGATAAGTTAAATGAATTAAATAAGAAAATTATCAAATACGATAAACACCAAATAGAAATACTTGATCAAAGAAAAGAACCTAGGCTTATTATTGAAGGTAGAGCTGGTACAGGAAAAAGTCTTTTGGCCGTAGAAAAGGCAAAGCGATTTAGTAAGAAATTAGAAAAAATTTTGTTAATTTGTGGCGCAAATAGACCTTTCGCAAAACACATGATTAGAGAACTAGAAAAAAATAACAATATTTACGTTAATTACTTTAGTGGATTGTGCAAAAATTTATATGACAAAGCAAACTTTGCAAATGATGAAGTAGACGAAATTGTTACTAATACAAAAAAATATCCTAAAGATAGATATTTAAACCCCTACGAAATTCATCAGCTAATGCTCGAAAAAGCGATTGAAAAGACTGGAATTAAATTTGATGCTTTGGTTGTGGATGAGGGCCAAGATATTAATAAAAGTCAATGGGACTCTCTTTTAATGATTTTGATAGATCCGTTTAAAAGTCCCGTATACATATTTCATGATAACAATCAAAAAATTTATCATAAAAGCAAACTAGATTTGCCCGACTTTCCTAAATATCCGCACTTGCTAGATAAAAATTATAGAAATACTAAATATATTTTTAACACGCAAAAATCTTATTATGAGGGAGAAACCACGATTTCAGTTGGTCCAGATGGTGAATCTGTGAGATATGTAATTTCCAATGACTTACGTGACACAGAAAAAAAAATAATAAAGTTAATCAACAAATATACAGTCAATGAAGGAATATCTAAAAAAGAAATAGCTATACTTACTGGTAATAAATATGGAATCGCGACAACCTTGCTTGGAAATTATTATTCAAAGCATGATAGTGGCTCTGGTTTAACAGATTTTATTTTTGTCAAAGCCGAAGACAACCATGAAGATGCTATTGTTTTAGATTCAATCAAACGTTTTAAGGGTTTGGAGCGAGATGTGGTTATACTGTTTGATTTAGAAGATGCTTTTGATAATCCAGAGGAAATGTACACTGGTCTTTCTCGTCCAAAGTTAATATTGGATATATTTGTAAGCGAAAGAGGTCTAGAAATATTAAAAAAAATATCAGAATAAAATTAGATAGAATTAAGATTATTCCAAAGAGAAATTGGATCATTAGACTACGTCAGGCCAATTTTTCTTGCATAATTCCAAAAATTTTTTTTCTCTGTCTCGTACAATCAGATCCGCGTCCGCCAACTCTCTCATATAATTTAGCGTTATCTCTTTTTCATTCTTGCCTGATATACTCTCAAGATAAAAATTGCAGGCTGTATCAAAATCGTCTCTGAACTTTGTATTCATTTCATCTAAAGCCTCATCAATGTCAATTTTCATTCTTAGATCTTCAATGGCTTTATCGATATACTTTCTTTCCTCGTTATGCAGCTCATGATCCGAAACGGAAAGTAAAATTAGCAGCTTTATGATTGCTTCTTTATTTTCCATAAAAAAAAGAATTCTATCATTCTGAATTTAAAATTAAACAATTGTTTAAGCGAAACTTATATGTATTTTTATTGATGTGACACTCGCAAATTACTAATAATTTGTATCCCATTTGTCTTATTTTTTTATCATTTCCTGAATCCCTTAACTTGTTGCCATTTATTTTATTATTCCAAAATGGTCTATTGCTTTTGGGTCTTGAACCAAGCTTGCAATGATGACCGTGCCAAAAGCATCCTCTAACTTGAATGGCCAGTTTATATTTTTTTAAAACGATATCGGGCTTTCCAGGGAGTTTGTTATCATGCAGCCTGTATCTGTAACCTTTTGAAAAAAGATATTTTCTTACAAGCAATTCCGGCTTTGTGTTTTTGGCTCGGATTTTGGACATGATCTCGGAACGCTTTTTTTTACTTACAATATCCATAAACTAAATTAAAAATTGAATAAAACAATTTCAACAATTTATTCTTGTAAAATGGCAATTAGTAGCCATATTTAAGCCAAACATTTAGTTATAAATGCTGACATCTTTCATGGAAGAACAGAATCAATTAGATAAACTCGATCAAGCTACCGAAAAAGCCCTAGAACAAATAGAAAAAGAAAGGAAGAATAAAGAAAGGGATTATATCTCTGAATGGTTTCGTTGGGTCGAATTAACGCAAAAGTATTTAAAGAATAAATTAAATTAATGATCGATAAAAAGATATTAACTAGTGTTCCCTATTTATCTAGCGTTTTACATTTATCTTACACAAAATCCTACGAACTAGTTGAAGGACTTAAAACTATTCCTCAAAAATGGATTGAGGATCTTAAACATGTTGAATACAACGAATTATTATCTTCTTCGATTGGACCCTTGGCTTTATATTTTGGCTGGAAGAGAAGACATAAAGAAGAATTTGCTGAAATTGCTTCTGGAGTTCTGGCTTCTAGTACAGTGCATGGAGATCCCGTTGGAACAGTGACTGCTATCGTTTTATTGGCTTACAGATATACAAAAAGCAAAAATAAGGCAGAACTTAGAAATTTAAAATGGGGCTTGATAAAGGGAAGTGTAAGTGTTGGGGTTTTTGCAATAACAACAAAAGCCATGGGTGCTTCTTTAATTTCGTTTTTGGTTGCAATTTGTATTGCGACTGCCATTAGAAAAACGGTTGGGGTGTTAAGATTATTTGAATATGCAAAATTCTTAAGATCTCTTAGAGCAAAACTTCCAAAATTAAAAAGACATATGAGTAGAAGGGAATTTCTTAGTTTGCGGGTATTCACCTACAAGAATGCTTGAAACAATACTCGTTATTGAAGTTGCCGCTCTTTTAATAGCTTTGTATATTATAAATCAATGACAACGCCTATCATTATTGCCTGCGTTATAGTTATTCCATTGGCCTTGTTGAGCATTCTATTAATTAAATCGTTCATAGCCAAAAGAAGACAAAGAAAAGTAGAAGAACAATTAAAAGAATCAAAACACGTGACAGAAAAAGAAAAAATCAGAGTATATCTAGATAAGATAAACGATGAAACAAGGTCCAAGCACAGATGAAGAAAAAAGGAATTTATCTTGTTCAACCCCAACATACTGAATTAAAAATTATATATAATCAAAAAAATGCTGAAAAATGTTCTTCAATTTAAAAAAATTGATAAACAAAAAGGATATATTATTTATTACCAAGAAATAAAAACATCAAAGGGTATAGTTAAATTAGAAATTAAAATTCTAAAGACCGATATTAACAATCTTCAAAAACAATTAATAAAAAATCAAATTAATAATTTAGTCAAACTCTATCCACTGGAGTATTTTAAAAAATTGAGATTTTATTTAAAATT
>Ga0208640_1000767_pt1 | contig 13593 bp, 17 predicted proteins | sample ETNtaG_23_FD_185774 | JGI IMG/M metagenome (GOLD analysis project Ga0208640, IMG submission 185774) | Marine microbial and viral communities from oxygen minimum zone, Eastern Pacific Ocean - ETNP201310SV72 (SPAdes) (version 2) | ecosystem: Environmental > Aquatic > Marine > Oceanic ... | reverse complement strand
AATTTTCCTGCACGCTTGATGTGATGCTTTCATTTTATTATGCGCTCGTCTATGGCAATTTGTTTGGATCATGAATCAAACTATTGATTAAATGAGAATAATTAGATTTAGAGCTTTAAAAACCTTTTTAATTACATCTAAAAATCTTAAAAGATCATTAGTTGCAATAAATATTGGAATTTTTCTTGCAATATTTGCCGCAAGTTCAGCTGCCATATCTTTGTTTGTTGAAAATGAATTAACCGATTATGAGTTTTCCAATATAGAATTAAGATCAACTTATAATGACCTAAATGAATATGCATTGCTTATGCCTGCATTAAAATCATCGATTGATCGCGCAGGCATGACTGCTCAAACCGTGTCTAATTATAACGAAATATTAGCTGAAACCAAACAAGGAAATTTAATAATTGATGAAAGAGAAAGATATTTTTATAGGTTTTATTCTTTTTTTTATCTGATGGAAGAGCTTTTTACAGAAGACCTTTCATTTAAAACTGGATTAGAAATAGATGTAAATGAATTTTATGCTTTAAGCGATGACCTAAATCAAAATCTAATTGATCGATTTGAAAAAGCTGAAATTGATTATAGCAAATATAAAGAACAATTTATGGAGATAAAAAAAAAGATAGCTCCATATGACCAATTTGAAATAGTAGATCCAAAAAATTTTTTTAAAAATCAGCAATCAAAGGAATACGTTAAATTGATGGAAAAATATGAAACTTTTTCGAAACATATGGATGACAGCATCTATTTTGTAAAGGATTACATACAACTAATAGAAATATTAATGGTTGATATAAAAAAATGGGTTGATCAAATGTCAATTACCAATACCAATGAAATAAAAAAATTATCAAATTTGGAATCTAAATTAATCTTTTTTGCATTTGTTTTGCAGCTGTTTATTTTTTTAATTACACAATTTTTTGAAATTTCAACGTTGAATAAAGAAGAAGAGGGCAAAAAACAAATTAGAGGCCAGCAATGAGAAGAGGAAAATTAAATCAAAAGGCAATTTTGTATATTATATTTGCCGCAGTATTTACTTTGCTTTCATATTTTTTAGATCAGCAAGTAATTCAAAAAGAAGACACAACAAGAAAGCAAGAAGCAGAAACTGAAAGATTATTTAGAGAAATTAGTAGTGAAAGCGCTAATTCTAATGGATTAACTTTTGTTAATGACGGAGTGTTACATAAGTCTAATTATTTTAACTATTTTAGCACAATATATTATAAAATTCTTTTACAAGTAGAAAATAATGAAAAAGTAAAAAATAGTTTTAATCCTAAATCTATTTATGATTTTAAATGGCAAATGTATTCACATTTCATTGCATTAAGAGAAACTCTTCAAAGCCTATATTATCAATTTTCTTTAATGCCCGTTTTTTATACTGGATACGAAAATAAAGAAATAAAGAGCAAAATTAATAATCTATATAAATTTGAAGATAAATTTTTTGAAAAGAATAAAGAAAGATTATTTAATGTTTTTTCTAAAGATCAGGGTAATATATACGATAAATTAGATAATTTTACTAAAGAAGATTGGAAAAATATATACAAAGAAACCATTTTACTCAATAAGACTTTATTTTCGTATTACAATTCAGCGGAAGAAATATTAGACTATATTGAAAAGAAAAGGGAAAAATTAGAACTTGATTTAGAAAAATCAATTGAAATTCATAAGCGGCAAAAGGTTTTAAAAAACTATTTTATATTATTTAGTATTCTATTTCAGATTTTAGGATTGCTAGCATTTTTATTTTTATTTAAAAATTTTGTAAAAGATAAATCTATGAAAGTAAAAATATGAAGAAAAGCCTTGTTTTGTTCATTGTTTTTTTTCTGATTCCTTTTTCAGTCGCTAATTCCAAAACCTACAAAAGCAGGCATAATATAACAATGGATATACCCACAGGATATTTTCTAACATCACCTATAAAAATGGAAGATATGATTAAAATGCAAAAAGAGGTTCCTGGTGTTGATCTAGAACGTTTAAGGCAAATAATGAAAGCATACGAGGCTTCGGATATGAAAATAGAATATATCATAGATATTAAAGACCCCAATGGTTTTAATACTATATCTATTATGTCAGATCCTTTTTCTGAAGAATCATATTCCCATTGGAAATGGAGGGATATAAATAAAAAAAATATAAGCTCAGAATGTGCTTTTATGGAAATTGAATATACACGATTATTTGCTAAACCTGTTAGATTCGACGAATGCAAAATTCCTGATTTTTTTAAATTTAAAAACTCAATTTTTCTAACATCAAACGGATTGACTCCAAATTCTGAAACTACCCAAATTGTAGTTTACAGAGAAGAAATGTTTGCTTTTACTTTAAATTGTATAAATAAAAAAAAATGTAAAGAATGGAAAAAAATTTTTAAAATAGTAATGGGTTCAGTCCAATTCCATTAATGCAATCAGCCAGGTCTTGTCGTTGCTATTTTTATTGTTACTTTTTAGAAGTTTTTTAATGACAAAACGTAATTAAACCTACAAAATATTAAATCAAATTTTCCAAAATTTATCCATCCATTCTCTAGCTTCTTTTTTGGCTTTTTCTACTTGCTCAACAGAAATGTGCTGTGTTTCCAATACATGCATTTCGGAAGCAGATCTTTCTCTTTCTTCGAAATTTGGAGAATAATTAAATGCTAAATAATGCCATTTATATGCATTTATCTTTTGATCAATGGTTTCTTTTACAAAATCATCAGACAACCAAGCTAATTGTTGGAACCCTTCACCATCTTGAGTTTCAATAATATAATTTTCTAACCAAGATAAATACTCAGCAATATTTTTCGGTAATCTTTTTTTCTTATATAACAATGCTAAATCAATAAATTGATTATCCGCATGTTCTGCAATTCTTGCCAATTTGTAATGCTTTATAGCTTTAGAATAATCTTTTTTGACTCCGCCTAATCCTAATATATAAAATTTAGCAATATTTGAAAAAGCATAATGATTACCTAGCTTCGCAGATTGTTGATAGAGCTTAAAAGCTTTTTTATAATCACGTTTTGAACTTCTTCCCTGGTCATACAAAACCCCAAGATTATTAACAAAATATCCTAAATAGTAATCATTTTTAGAATTCTTTATAGACATATTTAAATACTTAAATGCTTTTGAATTATCTATAAAATTAATTTTGGTATAAAAAAGCCAGCCCAATGAATTGGAAATTTCTGCAGCTAAATAATTTTTTTCTATATCTAATTTTTTTAAAATGTTTTCTAATTCATTAAAAGATTTTTTTATTTCTGAATTATTATTAGAGTAATCTATTCTGTCTAGGTGATAATCCCTGAATAATGATAAATAAAATGCTTTTTGAGGATTATTATTTTCTATATCTTTTACTAGTAAATTTGAAAAATTTGGCTCAGTAGAATTTATTATCAATTCTAATTTTTTATTACAATTATAATATAATTCTCGTATTTTTTCTCTTTCTTTTACCAAGTATTCAACAATATTATATTTAAAAGCTAATTTATGTTTTCTTGCAATTTCATAGTATTCGCAATCAGCATAAGAAGTATAAAATTTATTAAATTTATCATATTTGGTCCATTTTAGTTCAGCGTAAGCATTAAAAGTAAAACTAATAAGAAAAATTATGGTAAAAAATATTTTAATCATTTTAAGTTAATTTTTGGTTTTTTAATAATTCTTTGAATAATAATAAAATAAATAAAATGCCCATTATTTGAGAAATAATGCTAAATAATATGTAATAATTTATTTTATTCTGGTTTGATGCATATATATCCAAAAATTCATAAAAATTAGTAAACTGATTAACATATTCTTCTTTTGTTAGATCTAATAAGTTTTTTAAATCACCTCTGACGTAGGAAAGTTTTGAAATTTTTTGATGAATTTTTGAATATATTTTCCAGTTAACTTCGTCTTGTTCTTCTTTATTTGTATGTTTATACTCAAATATAAAATCATCCATTATATTTTCATCAATAATTAAATCTTTTGTTTTTAAAATTGTTTTATATTCATATTCATGGCTAAATTTTTCATATGCTGTACCCGATGAAAAATTTTCTTTAAATACCTTGTAAATTTCATTAGTTTTATAATTATAGTTTTTTACTAATTCATTAAATTTTCTTTTATAACTATTTCTAACATTCAATATTGACTCTTTATCGTAAACATCAACCCAACCATTATTATTTTCTGGATCAAAAGCTAATGATGCCCACATGTTAAAAGAAAGATCCTTCCAAAACATATTCGAGGCTTTGTCCACTTCAACTGATAAATCATTTATAGTATTCAGAGAATATGTGAGACTTTCAAGATTAACTCTATTTAATTTCATTTCTCTATTTAATTCTCTCATTTTTAATTCTGATTGAATAACCATTTGATCAAATGCAAATGAAAATAAATTAAATAATCCAGAGAGAACTAATAATATTAAAACTTTATTTGTAATTATTTTACTTCTTCTCATTTTGATTTTTTCTTTCAAGGGTTATTTCGAAAATTTGCAAAATTATAAATATGAAAAACTGTATTAAAAAAGCTGAAAAAATTAGTCTTGTTTCTAATTTTGCAAAATCTGTTATTTCTATAAGGCGTTTTGAATTATTTTCATTAAACTGAGTTCTTTTTTTAGAAAAATAATTTAAAGAAAAATTTAGGTAAAAATCTCTTTGTTCTCTAAGAATTATCAAAGATTTTTTTAGAAAATTATCATATTTCAAATAAAAAATTTGATCACTTTCAAAAGTTTCTGATTTATTTTTATTTTCATCAAAATAATTTTTTTCTTCAATAAACAAAAAATCAAATTGTTTAACTAAATTATTAAAGAATTCTTTTTGTACTCTTACAGATTGGATATCTTTTTCTTCACTAGATAATAAAATAGAGTCAATTAAAATCAAATTAATTGAATCGAAGTTATTTACTAATGCATCAATTATAAAATAATAATAATTATAGAATTCTTCTTTTGTCGAATAAAGCCTAGAAGTTGTGTTATCTTTATCATCTGGAAAATATTTTATTATTGGAGTAAACGATGTCTCCCTTTTCCTAATATCCGTGATATTGTTGATGTCATTTACTAATTTTGGTGTTCTATTTAACCACTTGGTATAAATAATGTGGTTAATTTCATCATTTATTAAATCGGTTTCTAATTTTTCAATTTTATTTTCAAAATAAATTGAAATAGCAGAAGCTGTTATAGCAAAAAAGGTTAAAAAAATTGCAAAATTTAAAATAACACTGAACTTTTTACTAAGTATTGCCTTCAACGAGGTTATTGAAAATCTTAATAAAAAAAGCCTACTCATAAAAATCTATATAAACTTTTAATTGACCGGTAAATAGCTAGCAGGCATTTTGTTACCTGGTGCCGTCTCACCTTCTTTTTTTTCTCTTTTTGTAAATATTTTTTCCGAATCTATTATCTTTTTTATCACCGTCTTGAGCGCAAAGTATTAATATAATTATATTTATAATTAAACTTATTATTCCAGCAAAATATAAATCGGGTATCCTTGAAACAATGCTGGCTATTATAGCGGCCCCCACCCACGTTCCAGGTTGATTAACGTCATGCAAGCGTCTTACAGCTACACCAAGATAAGGAAGAAGCGCGACAAGGGCAAAAGCAATTATAAAAGTCAGCCCCGGACCATATAATCCTGTTTGAGTAATAAATATACCAGAGAGAAAAAGAACGGCGTAATAGAATAAAACAAAATACCAGAATTCCGGTCTTGCCGCCCTTCCTTCAAAATTTGCGTATTTTCTGAAGCAGGTTTTTATAGCGTCGATAAAATTCATATATCTAAAATTAAATCAAAGGCGTCTTGATGCATGTAAACTTGAACCTGAACGTATCTTCCTTCACCGTTTCCATTTTGGGCGGCTTGTTTTGTTCGGCTTCAAACTTGTCGAATTCTTCCTGCGTAATTTCTCCCTTGTTGAGCTTCTCTACCATTTCATCGTGTTTCTTTTCTTTTACGATCTTGGGCATTTTGATTTGGCCAAAAACCGGTCTTTTTATATAAGATTGAATTGTTATATGCAGTGTCCTCTCGTCCTTTCTTTGATTCTTCGATTTTTTTTCAACAAAGCTGGTGTATTTGTACTGTCTCCACGGATCTTTGCCCATCACCAATTCATTGTTCCAGGCAATTTCTTGCTTGCCAAAAGTTCCTGTTAGCTCCGCATCCGGCCATAACCCGTGAATTATTACTTCATCGGTAGAGGATCTTAGGTCTTTTGAATAAATCATTCCTATTTCCGTGTCGACGTCAAAATCCATAATTTTGTTGAGGAGCCTGGTCTTGTCCGCAAAGGATGTGCCCTTTAAATCAAAAGCCCCTATTTTGCAGGCCAACCTATATTGCTCAGCGAAAGAATAATTCGAAAAAGACACTGTTAAAAACAATGCCAGCAGCATCTTGATCGCCTTTTTTTTAAATTTCATTCTACCAGCTCTCCATTTTTTAATAGAAGTTCCTCTGTAGTTCCATCTTCATAGGTCGCTATGTGTACGCCTTCGCCTGCGTCGTTTACATACATTCCTGTTAGTGTTGTGCCATCTGCAAGGGTCATTGTGCCCTCGCCAGTCCTTTTATCTTTCTTAAATTCACCCGCAAATACCCCTCCAGTATCAGCATAAGTTAGGGTTCCTTTGCCATCAAATAAACCATCTTTGAAATTGCCCACATAAACATTGCCGTTGGTAAACGTAAATTTGCCTTTGCCGTTTGGTAAGTCATCTTTATACATGCCAACCAGTATGGAGCCATCTTCAAAGATTTGTTTTCCTCTGCCTTCTCTGCTTCCATGTACCCACTGTCCGCTGAAGGAATCTCCTTCATTCCACGCAAATTCGCCCCTTCCGTGGGGTCGTCCAAAAAAAGACTCGCCCGAATATGTTCCGAATTCGAATTCCATCACATCGGCAAACGATAAGCTTGCGCTGAAAATCGATAAAATAAAAAGGAAGATAAATTTTTTAAGTATATTTTTTAAATTATTGCTCATCGCCATCGCTTTGATTGGTTTCCGAACCCTTTAAAATTAAACCACCCAATAACCCTATAGCTATTGGAGAAAATCTGCCTATCTCGGGCGGAAGAAAGGGTGTTAAGTTAATTCCAGCATAAGACAGCCCAAAGTCAGCAACTGCAAAAACAATCAGTATGTATCCAACCACTTTCATTGATAACAATGTTATTCCTTATTATCAACAAACTATCTGATCTAGATCAAGAAGATTACTACAAAAAACTGCCAAAACATAATTTAGTGATTCAATCGAAGGATGAACGCCGTTGTTTTGAAAAAACTATAGAAAGATCAACATAAACGATTGTAAAATATAAATATACAACATGCCCAGAATTGCAGCCATATCACTAGCCAGACTGTCGATAAAAAATATTCCTAGAAAAAAACTTTTACTATTGATCAATGTTATAATTTTCATATCTTTATTTGCTGTAACAGCAGCAATCATTTCTTTGGTATTCGAAAAAAAGATTGAAGAACAAAATAAGAAGCTATCAAATGAATATGGTAATGAAATTATATACAATCATTGGTTAGCAACTGCGCCAAAAAATATAAACCGTACAGAAAATATATTGTCTCAAATTTCTACGGGACATAACTATTTAATTTATATCAAAGGATTAAATGAAAAATTGATTACTAATAGAGAGTTAGTTCATAATTTAATTGTTGCTCCCTTTAGTTATATTTTGCTTGATTTACGTTCTCTTGCTTACAGTTTAAATGATTCTCTTATTGTTTCTTCTTCTTCGAAAGATTTAGTTAATATTTCGGAATTTAGAAAGGAACATCAAAGAATTTCGAATAAATATTGGGAAACTCGAGATAAATACAAATTATATGTCCTTAATTCCTTTTTTGAAATGAATTATAGGGATGAAAGGTGGGATGATGACGCCTACTTACAAAAATTGCTATCTGATTTACCAAATAATGTTGAAAGAGGAGAAATAGAAAGTATAAAGAATATCTATGATAAAGCACTTTTAGCAAAAAAAGATTTAATAATTATTTTAAATGAAATTAAAGATCTTAATATAAAGCTAAATATAATTTATTATTCCCAAAAAAAAGCTGAAAGCCAAAAAAGAATTTTACGGATAAAAGAAAGTATTAGAAAATATTCACAAAATGAATCTAGATCTATATTGATAGCTTTTTTTATTCAGTTGGTGATTTTTTTTATAATCCAGTATTTTGAATTTGGATTTGAAGCACTTCAGAATATAAAAAAACAAATAAAATCATGAGAAGGGGCATAAAATTTTCTAAAAAAGCTTACATTATTCTTGGAATTACTGCCTTATTTAACTTGCTGTCTATTGTTTTTGATCAACTCGTCGTTCAGCAAGAAGATAAAATAAGAATATTTGATAAAGAGATGAATAATCAAAAGATAGAAGTTAATTCAATATTATATGCCCATAAAGTTTTTGAAGATCTAATGTTTAAAACTTATTTTGGTGCAACTGATATGACTCGTGAATTACATTATTTAGTAAAAATTATTGATTATTTTAATTCGGATTTACCAAAAAAAATAGAAAGTGAAAAAATTGATCATATCAAAAAAACTTATATTGATGAAACTAAAAATGTAGTTGAACAATTTCATATTAGAATAAATGATACAAAAATAATATTTAACAAAATTACTCAAGATCTTATTTTTATGAAATCGGTTAATAAAAAAAGACCTTCTGACTCAAGTTTTAGTCCTAATAGATATATTCAACAAATTAAATTATTTTTAAACAGTGAATATAAATCCAAATTCAATGATTTCTGGTCCAATTATAATTTTAATGCCAAAACAACAGGTGAACAAACAGCTAATTATCCAATATTTGACGATATGTATGATGAAATAATTAATTACACTCGATTGTGGTCTGCATTTTACTTTCTTTCACAAGATTTTAAAGAAGAATTTAGTAAAAGTTACGCAAAAAACTACATTTTGCTTGATGAATTTGCAGAACAACAAAATAAAAAAAATTATCTAATCTTGTTTAGTATACTATTTCAAATCATCGGTTTGGTTTCTTTGGTCATTTTATTCAGAGTATTGATTTTGGAAAACAGATGACTTTATTAAAAAAAACTATATTTATTACTTTTTTAATTTTTGCACTATTAGGCAGAAGTGAAGTCACTTATGCCAATGCAGAATTTGATCCAAAGATTTTGGAGCAAATCCAACTCCACCACTCTAGTTTTCCTAGCGATGTAATAATAACCAAAATAACTATAGACGGCCCAGCATATACTGCTGGCATGAAAATAAATGATAAAATTGTTTCAATCGATGGAAAAACAGTAAAAAGCGGATTAAACGCTGTTGAATTTATTTTAAATTCAAAATCTGAAATAATGGAAATTATCGTCTTAAGAAACAATCAAGAAGTAAAATTAAAAGTTAAACCTGTGCTAGAGTGGCTTTATCCGAGTTGGGAGGAGAGGAGGAAGAAATATGGAAAAGTCAAAAGAATTGGAGTAAATTTTTCATCAGCTTGCTCAGACCTTTCAGAATTGGAAAAAAATAATAAAGAAAAATACAATGAATGTTGGTATGATTATTACTTAAGGGAGCTAAACTATTTTAACAAATTAACTAAATCCTCTCCATATCACGATGAGTATATTCGTCGTAAAATTCGAAGGTTAATAGAATTAGGACGCCGTGAACTTCAAAATAAAAATATTTCAAAAAGCATAGAATTTTATGAGAGTGCATATAATTTAGCCATTGAAAATGAGAGTATTCTGGAATCCTTTAAAATTACCAATCCTGCATGGGGGGAGTCTGTAAGAGGCACTGTAGATAAATGGAGAATTGCTTATTCTCTGGGAGATATTTATTTAAATGTTAGTGTACCTAAAGATTATAATAAGGCGATGGAATATTTAACTATTGCCTCAGAAGATCTTTATAAGGCCTGGATAGATTTAGGACTGGTGTATCTAGAGGGTCGTGGGGCAAAATTGGACGAAAAAAAAGCATTTGAATTAATCAATAAATCAAGCACGCATGGGAGTGGTTTCGAACATGTTTATTTGGGAGATTTTTATCTATTGGGATTAGGTAGTCAAAAGAAAAATTATTCTAAAGCATTAAGACATTTTAAATTAGCTGAATTGGGGAGCCGAGGAACTATCAATTTTTCAAATATTGAAGTTTTATACAAATACAAAAGGTTGCCCGAAGATGCTGATGAATTTTACAGTTGGCTGTTAGAAAATATAGAAAAAAATTCTAGATCTATACCTTCAATAGAACGACTAGGTTATTTATCGAACACTATCTTAAAGAATTATTCAGAAGCTTACAAATGGTACTATATTTGCTCTAAAATAGAATTTGATGAAGAAGAAAGTTATTTTGGACAAGCTTATATGCGTGTTCCAGAGATAAAAGAAAGGTGCTTTAATAAATTGGATATTTTAGAAACCGAATACTTGTCAAATTATGAAGCAGATCAAGCTAAAATTGCCGCGGACGAGTGGAAGAGCAAATACATGAACTAATTTAATATTAATCATTTAAATAAAAAATATGAAATTGTAGTCGCTATCAAAGCAATAACCACCCAAACTGAAAGATTGGCAAGAAATTGCTTTAGTTTGGAATTCGATTGTAAAAAACTAGGCAGCACCAATATCAGCACTCCAATTAGGTAGATTACAGGAACTATCTGATCAAAATTCATTCTGGGGGTTTTTTTATTTGTAGATACAGCGAAGTTTAGAGGCGTATAGAGATAGTTTTTTCATTTTTTTTATCTTCCCCCCATCCAGGATATCAGTGCGCTTGAGTTTTCAGGATTAAAATTTACATTGACGAAAATTATTATAAATACAACAACAACATAAGAAGTCGCGCCGTACCTTTTCCCGTAGTTTTCCATCTTGATGGTCAATTGTTCATTGGTTTTGAGAAATCTAAATGAAGCAATAGTTAAAAAATTTGGAACGGTTGCATAAAAGTATGAAACCAAGATCAGCCAATCAAGAACCGTCAAATATTCCAGTTTCGGCAGCTCTTCGTCGATAACAAAATTATATGCTATCAGGGATAAGAGACATACAATTGTAATTGTTAGCCTGGATTCCAGTTCCCGCGGATGAATCCAGACGACAGACCAACATATCATTAAAATCAAAAAAATAGGTATAATAACCTTAAAAATATAATAGCCGTGCTTTCTCTCAATTAGGATATCTAAGCTAAATCCATCCCCAAAATCTTCTCCTTTATAAAATTCATCTTGATATTGAACGGGATTAATTTCGTATCCCCTTACATTCCAACCGGGTATTTCGTTTTTTCCCACATAATCATCTAGAGACTCGTAAGTGTTGTACGTATAAAGAATTTGTCTTTGATGCAAATTATATCTTCCATCAATAAATGTTAATGAAAGTTTCTGTTTATCAAAAGGAAAAGTGTGAAGATTAAATTTGTTTTTAATATTAAATACCCCTTCGATCTTTTTTTCTAAATATAAATGATCGCCTGGATTTCCAAACTTTTTAGAATAAGGCGTTAATTTATAATAAACGTCAAGCAAATCCTTATCCTTCATGGCAATATCCAATAAAACAATTTGGTTGCCGGGGTCTCTCATTCTAGATTTCTTGAACTCTTCTTCTGCAAAAATACATATATCCCAATGCCACCCATCTTTCTCGAAAATAATTGTATCCTCTGCTACGCTGTATAATTTCTCATGAGCATTTTTGAAAAATTGATATCCTGCATCATACTTAAGGCGCACCTCAAAAGTACCTTTTTTAAGATCAATAGAATTAACTGAAATATCCTCTATATCAAACAATACGTCGGTTAAAAATTGTTCTTTTCGTGCTATATCCAAAATAAAATTTCCTTTTTGGGAATCGAAAAATTCAACTTTTATTTTATCATTTTTTAACAGCATTTCTTTTTGTTTTTCGTCATTTATAAACTTTTGATCATTTATTTTGATTATTGAATTTCCAGATTTTATATTTTTTGCCAAATCTAGACGATGAATTTTTCCAACAATGAAATTTCCATTTTTGTCCTTTATATCATAATATTTTTTATTATTTCCATCCCAGCGTCTTGAAAACAAAAAGCCAAAATCATTTAGGTAACTGTCGCCCGGAAGGTAATTATACTCAGGTTGGTAATTAGCCAATAAAGTGTCGATAAATAAATCACATTTTAACGTACTTGCTGACGATTTAATTGGATAAAAAACAATTAAAAAAAAGATAAATAAATTTAAGTAATTTTTAAACTTTTTCCCCATATCTTCTTTTTTTGTAAATACAAAGCATTAATTTATTTCCAATCTTAATCAATTTTCAATGGAGTGTAGATTAATTTTTTAAATTTAATTATAGCTTTATTGTAATAATTTGATAATATTGGCTCAGTCCTGATTTAGAAATCAACTCTACTTGCTGGGACTATAAAAACAACGCTAAAGGAGGCAACATGACAGTTAAGTTGAAGGATTTAAAGGTGCTAGCACCTGACCATCCAATTTACACGGAAGGCTTTAAAACCTATCCTGTAAATCCAAGTAATAATAAAAAGCTTCATCTGACCGAAATACGGCCTGAAATGAGTGATGAGCAAATAAAAAAGAATTTGCTGAAGGGACTCAAGAAGAACGGGAATGAGGTTATAGATGATAAATAAACAACTCAAAGCAATGTACGAAGCAGTGATGAAGCTAGGTGGACCGAAAGGCATCTTTACCCAATCCATTGTTGATGAATATCACAGGTTGGTTAAGGAGGAAGCCGAACTTGAGTTAGAAACTAAGAAGATACGCATTAGTTTTCTAAAGAAAGGAGATACCAATGGGAAAGGTAATTAAAGAAACATTGGCCACAGAAGACAATGATCCGATGGGGCTTCTTGGAACCTGGGGTGTGTTCACGCCTAGGAGATTTTCACCAGAAAACAAGGATGAAAAAAAACCTAGGAAAATGGAAGCATCCAAGAAGAAAGGAAGGTCACGTGGTAAGCAAAAATAAATCTCTAACCGAGTTGTACGATGTAATTATGGAACAAGGAGGTCCAACAGGTTCCATTACCCAAGCCATTGTTGACGAATGGAAACGGGGCGATGATGACGATCCTCTTCTTAGACAGGATACCAAAAAGATCAAATTAGCTTCTTTAAAAAAAAATATTAAATAAAAAATTATCTGTGGGCGCATTTTGTTGCGCCCATAGTGCGTCCATTAGTGTATCGAAAATTAATGTTATATTTTAAAAAGATGGTTGAGCTGACACTTCAAAAGAATTAATAATAAAATGAAAAAAATATTAATTATTTATTTTTAGATTGTTGTTCATAATATTGATTTACTTTTTCCAAAAATTTTTTTTCATATTTAATTAATCTTTCACCTTCTATTTTAAAACTTTGAAACAGGTTATCCACGGTACATATTAAAACGACTCCTTGAGTAATTTCTGTTG
>Ga0208640_1000764_pt1 | contig 13623 bp, 10 predicted proteins | sample ETNtaG_23_FD_185774 | JGI IMG/M metagenome (GOLD analysis project Ga0208640, IMG submission 185774) | Marine microbial and viral communities from oxygen minimum zone, Eastern Pacific Ocean - ETNP201310SV72 (SPAdes) (version 2) | ecosystem: Environmental > Aquatic > Marine > Oceanic ... | reverse complement strand
AGGCTTTTAAGAATATTTTGATGAATTGTTAAAATAGAAATTTTATAGTGAAGTATGTATTATGATTATCATCAAGTTTCAATAATGAAAACCATAGTTTGATTGGAAAACTGGGGATTGTTAATTCAAACTTTGGTCCAAAACCGGTATATTGTTCTTTCATCAACCCAATTCCTAAATACTGGTTTAAGCTATAAATCGCATTAATTTGATGCCATTTTCCACTTCCTCCATCTTCAAACAGAGATAATATATACCAGTCCTCTTTACCAACCCATATCATGCTACCAAGTCGCAATGGGTCATCTGCATCCTCTAATCCCAAGCCAAAGCCAATTTGGAAATATGTTGTTGGCATATATGTTAATCCACCATATATCTCTGACCATGAATCATTTTTATAAGCCCATGCAAAAGTTCCATACTTCTTATCTCCGAATGAATTCATCATTAATACATTAGCCCCATGTATAGTTTGGGAGCCTATAAAGAGATTTTTTATTTCGAATTGCAAATTAGTTTTTGGATAAATAAACGATATTGTAAATATGCTAAATAGAAATATTTTTTTAAATTTAATCATATTCAGATTTACTTATTATCCCACAAACAAAAAAAACCCACTAGGAAGCCATTTGAACCAAAGGCGTTTCATTTAAGCAATACCATCTTTCGGGTTTTTAAATATTCATTCACAAAGGAATCCTATTTGAACGCTTTTCGCATAATTGAAATAATGATATACCTTAAAGGCACGCTTAAGGCATGGGTGTTGAAGTTGCGGGGTGATGGATGGTTGCGGTACCAGCCTGGACATTGTCCCTAATCGTGGTTTTGCCGTCGGCCCAGTGGATGCGGATTTGGTGGGCAGATTGATTTTGGCCCAGACCGAATATCAAGTCGGGGGCGTGCATACCCAAGTAGGTGACATCGGCGCCCCACCATTGGGTTTGGGTGGTAGTGCCCAGGTCCAACTCTACCTTGGCCCCGAAGCGGGCGGCGTCGGGCCCCTTCAGTTTGAGAACCAGGCTGTGGTTTTGGGTGATAGTTTGGTTTTGCAGCAGTAATGGTTGACCTTGGTTGATAGCGATGGCGATGTCAACGTCGCCATCGCTATCAAAATCGGCCGTAGCGAGGCCCCGGGCCCAATAGCGTTCGGCAAGGGGGTCTCCAGTGTAAGGGGCGACATTGTGGAAGATTTTGCCGTCGTTCCAAAAGATGAACACGGATTCTGCCCGCAACTGTGTCGGGTCATTCTTTTCCTCAAGGGTGCTACCGTTGGCTACAGCGATATCAGGTCGGCCATCTAGGTCGAAATCGGCGAGGGCACAACCCCAACCTACCATGTCCAGGGATAGCTCGCCTAGGCGGAAACGGCGGGTTTTGTCACGGTACTCGACGCCATGGCCTGGAATGACCAGGCTTTGATAGAATGCGTTTTCTTGGGCCACCCAATGGGTGATGAACAGGTCGGGCAGGCCATCAGGTTTGCCGGTCATGAAGCCGATTTCGCCCACGGAAAGTCCCATGGATCCCCGCGGGTCCGCCGTTCCGGAAAGGGTAGAAAAATCGGAGAAGAAGATGGGTCCTTCGTCTTGGAATTCGCCACCCATGTTACGGTAGAGTTTGTTGGTGGAGACGTCGTTGTTGACATAGAGATCGAGCCAGCCGTCCCCGTCCAGGTCGCAGAAAACGGCGGAAAAGCTACGGCCGTGAAAGTTGGAAACACCTGCCTTTTCAGCGACTTCCTCGAAGGTACCATCGCCGCGGTTACGGTAGAGACGGTTAGGTTGGGGGTCGAAAGAATTGGGATTAAGGGTGAAGGGCACCATGTAGGCGCCAAAGCTAGAAACATAGCCTGGCTCGAAGCCTTCGGCATCAAAGTTGACATAGTTGCAGACGTAGAAATCCAGGTGTCCGTCGCGGTCGTAGTCGCCCCATGTCACACCGGTTCCCCACAAGGAGTCGTTGACTCCGGCCTGGTGGGCGACTTCTTCAAAGACGCCAGAGCCGCTGTTGCGGAAAAGGCGGTTGGGCCCGTAGTTGCTAACGTAAAGATCCTGGTCGCCATCGCCGTCGTAGTCAGCGAAACTTGCGCCCATGCCGAATCCGTCTGGATCCGATACGCCCGCCTCGTTTGTAATGTCTGTGAATTGCCCGTCGTCGTTTCGGTAGAGGCGGTTGGCGTTGGCTTCGACGTCCCCTGTAACAGTGGGGAAATTGACGATGTAGAGGTCCCAATCGCCGTCGCCGTCAATGTCGCCCCAAGCCAGGCCGCCGGCGTTATCTTCAGGCAGCATTCGCGTGCGCTTTCCCGATCCATGGCTGAAGTCGATACCCCGTTCACGGGCCTGGTCCGCAAAGCGAATGAGTGTGGTTTTCGCTATGTCGGAGGATTTGAAATCGGTGGTCAGGCCCTTGGTGGGGTCGGCGAGGTCGGTGTCTTGGAGATTGTCGAGGAATAGGGCCAGGGCGCCCAGGGCCAACATTCCACCGATTATGGCCCAAATGGAGAGGTGAGCGCGACGCATCCGCTTGGAACCCTTGCGATCTTGGCCCGCCGACGAGGGCGATGGCAGACCAGTTATCATCAGTGGCCACCTTCCGCTTTAGAGACAACTCTGGCATGGGCGCGTTTGTTACTTATGGTGACAATGGTTTTTTGGGCGGAATGCTTGGTTACCGTGGGTTGGTGGAAGCCGCTTTCCTCTTCTAAGTTCGGCAGCACTAAATCGAGGAACTCCTGGCGGTAGCGCCTGAAGTTGAGGTCCGCCTTGATGAGCAGGGGACCTTTGACATTATCAGGTACCTTGAAGCGGTAGGTTTGCTTGTCGGAATATTTGGGAAAAATGACTCTTTGTCCTTCGCCGCCGGCTTTGCGCCACAGTTCGTGCCGGACCAGTGGGTTCCCCTCAGCGTCCAGGGGCACGCCTTCTAGTACCAAGGTTCCTTCATTGCGGGAATTGCCCGGTTGATGGACCTGACCGGGAACATCGCAAATTTCTCTAGTGATGGGATCGAGGTTGCCCCATTCGGCCAGTACGGTTCCCTGGGAATCGGTGATCTGGATGTGAACCCAGGCCCGCATGAAATCGAGGGGGCCGGTAATGAAGTTGTGACCCACTTTTTTGTTCTCTACTACGGCCATAAGCTTCAGTTCACGGCCCGCCTCCACCTGTTTAGGTGCGTGAAGGCTGACAGTTGCAACGGGACCCTCTGGCCAAATGTCTTGGATTTCGGGGATAATGGTTTTTCCTTGAATCCATTCGCGAGTGAGTTTGTACTGGGTTTCCCAATGGGGGAGTTTGAGGACGGCGGGCATGTAGAGGTTGGTCGCGATGGTGCCGTGGTTGCGGTGGGCCTCGTCGTCGGCGTTGCGCCTGGTGTCCCCGGCTTCGCCGCGGCCCGGATCGAGGGAGTTCCGTTCCAGGCGCATATGGCAGTTGCGGCAGGCCAGGTTCTTGTCCGGGTTGTCCTCAACGTGCCAATGGCTTTTGCGCCACTCGTCGAATTGGTTTTGGCTGGAGATGAGGCCAAAGCGGTTGAGAGCCTCGGGGATGAATTGCTTGTGGCAGGCACCGCAGAATTCGGGGGTGCGCAGCAGGTTGCGATCGTAATCTTGGCGGTGTTTGCGCGGATAAGCGCGGATGAGGAAATCGGATAGGAACTTGCTGGCGCCGTCGGATGCCTCGCCGATATATTTTTCGGGCGGCGTTAGAACGTAATCGGCATTACCCCTTTGGTCGACCTTGGAAATAGAGTGGCACACCACGCAGGAGTTACCTTCCTGCATGCCCGGCGCGGAGAGATCCATGTTCTGGATGTCCTTAGCGCCGGCAAAGAGCGAGATGGGATCGTGGCAGCCGGCGCAATAGCGGGTTTCGGCGGGGGAGCGGTCCTTGGCGAAGGCCCTTTGCACAGCCTGGAATGGGGGATTCATAGCGGAGAAGCGGTGGGCGCTAGGCTGCCATTCAGCCAGGATCTGCTCATGGCAGCGGGAGGTGCCGCAGGATTCGGAGTTGGCCAGGACTTCGGAGTTGACAAGCATGCCGTTATCGGTGCGGGCGTAGGTTGGGGCAAAAGGGTTGCCGCGATACTCGTCGAAATTCTCGGTGAAATCGGGCAGGCTGTAATCTTTGGGAATAGGCAGGTAGATTTGTTGTTCGGGCCAGGCCAGGGCAATGCCGGCAACGGAGATAGCCGATATGGAGAGCAGTACCACGTGTCCGCGGACAAAGGCGTGAAGGGCGGTCCGGTACTGGAGAAGGTGAGCAACAGCCGCCTTGCGCCGGGCAAAGGCGAGGACGGGATGGGCGACAAGGAGCGCCAGGGCTCCCAAGCCGGTGACCAAGTGGAGCAGGTCCCAGGGCTTACTGGTGCGGAAGCTGAAAACGGCCTGCCAGGTTAGGACCAGGCCACTGAGAATGCAAAAGATGAGGATGGCCATCAGTGCATAGCCTAGGACTATGACGGCGGTAAGGTTCTGCTGGTACCAGATACGAAAATGACGCCATTGGTAAACAAGGTAAGGAATGGTGACCACCAGCCCCAGCAAGGTGTGCAGGATAACTTGAAGCTGGGAGGAAACCGAAAACGGGGCAAGGTAGATCCAAAGTCCGGTCACGGCCTCTAACAAGAGCGAGGCGGAAACGAAAATTGCCAAGGGAGAGGCCCAGCCCTGTGCCGAAAGTTCCAGCGGCCGCGCCGTGACCTGTGGGGGTGATAGTTCGTGACCGTTCTCTGCCGGGGGGAAGGGGTTCATTTTCATATCATTTTGGAATTATTTCACGTATTACTCTTTTAAAAGGGTCATCGGTAATTTTACGTGTATTATAAAGTTTATTATAATCTGCGGTATGTAAATCATTTTCAGAATAAGCATCATCTGAACTGTACGGATAAGATTTCATGCCATGGTATGGTAGTGGCTTCACTGTCTGCCCATGGGCTGTATTTAGGTCTCCATCCTTTAGCCACCCGTCATTATAAAAAATAAAATCTCGTGTCCAGCCCTTTGGTAAAACAATGTTTTTAGGTACATCAAACTCAAGGATTATTTCATCACCAGCATTCATGATCACATATTGGTTATCTGAATTTTTTAATAAAGAAGCAACATCTCCATAACGTGTGTAGTTACCGACTAAATCGCGCCACTTTGGTGTTGTTGATATTGTTTTATATAATGGAATACTGGGACTATATTGGGTTTTCTTCATTAGTTTTGAAAATCCCTTATAATTGAGATTGGCAGATCCAGGATTCAATGCAGTCACTTGGATTGAATCGTTGAAAAAATCTGTTACATAAAATATTTCGTCCCAATATATTTGCATATTCGTCCGAATTCGGACCCTGTAATCATTTGATTCAAATAAATCGGAGAGATTTACGATCACCATTTTATTTTTCCCTTTTGGAAATCCAATATTTTGAATCACAGTTTTCCATTGGCCATTTTGGTCTATTACCTGCAATTGTGGCGGGAGAGAATTAATTCTCTCCGTCTGAAACATGTTTACATTGATACTTGCGTCAGTTGGGAATACCCAACCATAAAGGAATAAGTATATACTATCCTTTCCTGATAAATCTCCCAACTCAAGAACAAGGTCATGAATCTCAGTAATCCCTTGGAAGTTTTCAGAATTAAAGTCTGAAATATAATCATCATCGGTATACAATATTTTTTTAATAAGATTATTTCCTTTTTCATCCATAGCTGATAAGGGAATATGCTTTTTTTGCACTTTTATAATATCAAGTGTTTGAGATGGCTTGGGGGGAAAAGATTCATCCACAAATATTTCGATATTTTCCGGATGATCTACCGCATATAATTGGATTTTATCTAGATATGCTGTTTCCCATAGTTGGGTGGAAAACCGCAGTTGGTATTTCTCTTTACGCTCTTTTAAACTATTTGAAGAAATTTTAAAATATTCACTGGCAGATTTTGGTGAAGCATAAATTTTATTTTTTCCTGTACCATCAATTGGCATTCCAATTGCACTCGCCCAAAGGACATCTTTTGAAAAAACAAATTTTTCCCCATTCCAAGTAAATAACCAAGGGCAAGACCCTTTTAATATTTGCTCTTCGACAATTATCTGACTTCTAGTGAGGGTTATGTATGAACCTGCTGGTTTTAAATGGTTCTGCGGAACGCCATTGTTCCATACCACGCGAAGCACATCCGCACTATCTTGCCTTCCAATACCAAAATACGCAAGAGGTTCATACATAACCCTCATTTGATATAGGTCCCCAACCTTTACTTCGAGCTTTGATCCAATACCAAAATAATTATTTTTTGTGCTCCCGGTTCTAAGGCCCACCAACCGAACCACTAAAAAGTTATTTACATTACCACCATTGTTGCGTAACAATTTTATTTCCCCATTGGGAGTAACGTATATGATATCTAAATCACCATCATTATCAGCGTCAAATGTTTCTGCTTGATTTACATCACCTATTTCTTCAGGTAATAACGAATTCGCTAATAAAAAACTCCCTGAACCATTATTATAATACAAATTTAAACCAGAACCTTTTTGATGCTCAACGGAGTGACCCGCAATAAGTAAGTCTAAATAGCCATCATTATCAGCGTCAAAAAAAATCGCATCAGTTGCGGAAATTGTCTCAATATTTTTAAATGCTTTTTCTGATTTATTATCGTCAATAAAAGATCCACTACCATTATTTATTAATAAACTATGATTGCCTGTTTTTTTATCGCCTATAAATAAATCTAAGTATCCATCATTGTTATAATCGCCAGCAACAGCAGTTCCTGATTCACTTTCAGAATGCAGCCCCACCTGATCAGTCAGATCTCTGAAAACCCCTCCCCTTAAGTTATCAAAATAACGGTTAGACTCTGTTTTATTAATTATAAAAAGGTCCGGGTCTCCGTCATCATCAAAGTCTCCAAAAATAACGTTAGAAGTATTATCCTCTTTATCACCAAGACCTGATTCATCTGCGATTTCTGAAAATGAACCATCAAGATTATTTCGGAAGAGACGATTTTTTCCTTGAGTACAAAGAAAAATATCTAAATCACCTTCCAAATCTAAATCAGCAAATAAGGCGATTGTTGCACCATTATCGTTACCAAGTCCAGATCCATTTGTAATGTCAATGAATTTCCCCTCACCCATATTTTGATAGAGGCTATTGCTAAACTCGTTAACAACGAATAAATCTAAGTATCCATCATTATCATAATCCCCCAAAATGGCAGATTCATCTCTTCCTTTATATTTAACAGTAAAATCATTTGTTTTTTCTACAAAACTCCCGTTTTGATTTATGAGTATAAATCGTCGAGTCATATTTTCGGATGAATTCCATTGAGACACAAATATGTCCTGATCATTATCACCATCAACATCACCAATAGTTAAAATAGATGGTTGGTTTTTACCCGATAAGATATTCAAACCTGACTGGGCACTCATTTCAGTAAAATTGAGTCCTTCTGGAATTTCGTTATCCACCACATACAAATTGGGATCCAGTTGTAAAAATCGATAAATCGGGGATCCGGATATAGGGCCATTAGTCCCCCGTAAAACAGCTAATGATACTCGGTAAAATGAAGTCGCCCTCATTATGTTATGAAACATGACTACTTGCCTAATAGCTGGTTTCGTATTCCCATTCCTTATATTGTGTAAAGCTTTATTAAATATTTCCTTTGACGCATTCGGAAGTTTTGGCAATATTTGATTTACACTTTCCATGTGGAATAAAGCATCGCTTGAATTCCCATCGCGCAAGAATAATTCTATTAGTCTAAATCTAGCTGCGGAATCCATAGGTTGAATTTTTACAACTCGCGACAGAATATTAATTGCATTTTTAGAGGACTCTTCTGTGCCTTCTTCTATAGAATGAATCGCTAATTGATATAATGATTGTAAATGATTAGGGTGGGTTTTTAGTGCATTTTCAAGAAGTCTAACAGCCTTTTTACGCTGACCATTGAGTTCATAGACTTTAGCCAATAAAAACCGAACGTCTGGATTTTCTGGAGAAAGTTTAACAGCTTTTTTAAGGCTTTCTTCAGCCTTTGTCATGCTGTTTGGCATTCTCATATGTGTGTATCCAAGGTTTGCATGACCCAATGCTTCCATGGGCGCAAGGCTAATTAATAATTCGAATTCTCGGGACGCTTGGGAAAGTTGACCTTCTTCTAAATAAGCTAAACCTAAATTCCTGTGAGATACGATTTGTTTAAAGGATTCCGGTGAAACATTAACTTTTTGTTCGCATCCGTATGGAGATAAATAAATAAAAAATAGGACGAATGAATATTTTGTCAACTTTGAAATGTATTTATTCATTCTTAGTACTATTCAACGAATGTATATATTTGAATCTGATCATTATTATTTATGATGATCATGATCTCTTCATTATTCTTCAATTAAAGAAGATCTAAGTTCATTACTATATATAGGTCTTCTGTCCTCAATACCACGGTTCGATAAATTTTGTTGGCGCATAACAATAAACCCCATTTTTATTAAGTGGAACCGACTTACAATCATTTTCTCAAATATTTATCCTACACGGAACTAATTTAAACTCTAATCGAATATAATATGCAAGAAAAAATGATGCTATTATCTGCTTAAGGAAATTACACAGAAATTTTAAGAGCCCATATGTAAAAAGGTGTGAGCCTGTCCTTGATATAAACAAAAAAGCCCCCGTGTGGAGGCTATTTGAGCCAGAGGTGTTTCATTTAATCATTCCTTAACAGAAAAATTTTCCCATTCTTGTAAGTTCTTTCTAACTCTTTCTGTAAAATCTTTGTATCAGTTAAAATTCTTGTTGATGATATGGATGATTTGACTGACTTACTCCTTATTGAAAGGTATTCTTTTTAATGCTATCTCACCATTACTCATAACAAAAACAACATCTTGAATTGTACGAATATTTTTTAAAGGATTTTTGGTTACAACAATTAGGTCTGCTTCTTTTCCTACTTCAATAGTTCCAGTTTTATCAGCAATCATTAATAATTCTGCACCAATAATTGTTGCTGATCTAATTGCATCTATAGGTTTCATCCCGAGATCTACAAAGTTTGTTATTTCCATTCCAACTCGGGTTGTACTATTTGGTCCATATCGAGTATCTGCACCTGTTGCAATTTTAATCCCCATTTTATAAGCTGTTTTAACGGTAGTTTCCAAAGCTGGTAGCATATGTTGTCCCCTAATAAAAAGTACAGGATTATCATAATCTCCACCGGGCTCAGTCAAGTCAACTACAGTAGTAAATGTTGGAACTAAATATGTGCCCTTTTCTTTCATAAGAGATAAAGTTCTTTTTGATAAATAAGTACCGTGTTCAATACTCCTAACGCCTGCCTTAACTGCAGCGTAACCTCCTTCATCTCCATGCGCATGAGCCATAACTGGAATATTATACTTACGTGCTTCATCCACAATAATACTTAATTGCTTTTCAGTATAAGTTTGTTTCCTTGGATCTGTATATGGTAGCCCCGCACGCTCAGTACCCCTTGTTTTAATAAAATCAACACCTCTATCTGCATTAATTTGAACAAGCTTTCTTAATTCATTTTCCTTATTAACACCGTTTACAAGATTAGCAAGGCGTACATCTGCTAAAATTGTTTCTCCAAGATTTGGTGTTACAAAAATACCTGCAGCAATCATATCAGGCCCAACTAATTTTCTAGCCTTGACCATTTCACGTATGGACACATCCTGAAAACTAGATGTACTTGCACTTCGAGCTGTAGTTACTCCTGATTGCAAAGCACGCTTAGCAGCATCCAATGAACTAATATGAGTATGGGCATCAATAAAACCAGGAAGTATATACATTCCATTTAAATCAATTTCTTTATATCCTTTGGGTTTTGATCCAATATTCTTTATTGACTCAATCTTTCCATTTGAGATAAATACCATCTTATCTTTTTGTACAGTTGAGTTAAGTCCATCAATTACATTAACATTATAAAATACAATTTTTTCCTGAGCCATTAAATAAGACATGGAAAAAGAAATAATTAGTAATAAAATATTTTTCAAAGAATATTTATTTAACATGTTTAGTGTCCTTATCTTAGTTTAGCTAATATATAAAATATAAGAAGAATAAATTCGATTAGCACTTCCTTATCATATTCATATGCTTAGATCAATAATAAGGCTGCTATTTTATAACTTGGTTTTAGCTAAAAGTGCCGTGAAGAGGTTATGTGAGCCAGAGGCGTTTCATGTTAACTTATTTGAACCTTTGCCATGGTTTCAAAATTTACGTACATATTCTGTTCATCCATCTTTTCTCTGAACCCCAAAACAAAATTTTCAAGCCTCTTCCATCTAAAACCTACTGCTAACCAGTCAAATAATAGCCGTTCATTAAAAAGCGCATTCTTATAAAGAGTACCAATCGTCTCATACCAACCGCATACCTTTGTAACATATCCATATTCTTTCGTTCCAGGTGGATATTTTTCTACAAATTTTGAGTAGCCATCTATAAAATCGTCACTCCAGAGCCAATTAATAGCTTCATCAATTCCAGAAGTTGCTCCCCATTGAACAAATTTGAGCATTAAGTCTGCGTCATCATAGGTAGGTTTATTCATTGTCTATTCTCCTTTATTTGAGCCAGAGGCGTTTCATTTAAGTCTTAAAGCGATGTCATATCGTTGTACTACATTGTCCCAGTTGACAATATTCATTAAAGCATCCACAAAGTCACCTCTCCTATTTTTATATTTCAGGTAATAAGCGTGTTCCCATACGTCAATGACCAATAGTGGAATTGCTCCCCAAACTGTCAACTTTTGATGATTCTCACATTGGAGAACCACCAAATTATCTGAATAAGGCTGATATGCAAGAATCCCCCAGCCACTTCCTTCTATCGATTTTGATAGTTTTGCCAAAAGTCTCTGCATTTTATTAGTTGAGCCAAAATCCTTTTCAATTCTCTTAAGTAAGTTGCCAGTGGGTTGAGATTTCTTTTTGGCCAAATTTGTCCAGAATATGCTGTGCAAAATGTGACTGGAGAGGTGAAATGAAAGTTTCTTTGTCCAGTGGTCAGCCATTATTAAATCACCACTATCCATTACCTTTTTTATCATTTCTATATCTTTGTTCGCCCCTTTAACTGCACCGCCGTGATGAAATGAATGATGCAGATGCAATGTTTCTGCATCCATAAATGGTTCGAGGTCGTCAGTATTGTAAGGTAGTGGTTGGTGGATAAAGTTTCCGTCTTCGTCCGTTAGTTTGTCAATGCCATTATTATTTATATTCTCAGCAAAGACGGAATTTGAGGGAAAAATTGTCGCTCCCGTCAGGATAGCGCTTGTTTTTAAGAATTCTTTTCTGTCCATATTTCCCATTTTATTTGAGCCAGAGGCGTTTCACATTGATTAAACCAATTCCATTTTAGCAGGTTGAATTTTTAGTTCAGGATGTTCCTCCAATGCCCAACTCCAAACTCTGAAGTTGGTTATAAGTAATATCAAAACAATAATTAGAAACCTAATCCTCACAGTAGAATGTAAGTATTAATGTAGAAAAAAAGGGGGGAAACAAAAAATTCCGCTGGTGCGGGTTTTGATGATTTATAGATATTTGTTTTCTAAAACCATCCAAATCTAATAAGGGATTTATTGGCACGAAGGGAAAAACCAGCCGCAAGAAAAATTAAGGAAATAGAAACATAAGGATGGAAACGATTATATGTTTGTACGCCAAGTATTATTGCTGTAATAACAAAAAATAGACATACTGTAGCTAATTTTTTTCGTTGCAATCTGAATGGTGCAAGTTTTTTTGATAATTCTTCAGGAGCTGGTTCACCAGGTGATAATGAGATTAATAGATTTTCAATTTTTGGTTGAATAGAAAAATGAACATATGAAAGTAAACTCATCAAAAGTACTAAAATGAGTGTTTTTACCATTAAGACCCAGTTAGTCAAAATGGCTGTTAAGCCCGACCCTAAAAATAAAATAATTGCCCCAGAGATTAAGACTGTCCACTGAAATACGAAGCAGCGAATAGCGCCTCGTTGAATGATATTTTCAAAATAACGGTCTGTTCCATAATTCAAAGATGGCCCCATAAGAGCCCTTTCATTTACGATAATTAAATTGAATAACGGAATTGACATAAAGACAAAACTAATAACATGTAAAAATTTTGCTATGTTGTAAATATGTTCCATTTGTTTCTGCCTCTTGTAATAGGACACTATAATCTACACATCATCCCACAAACAAAAAAGCCCCACGCTTGGTAAGGCTTGATGTTTCTATAATAATTCTAGTTTATTTAGAGCAACAGCATTCTTCTTTACAGCAGTCACAATCACAGTTGCAGTTACAAGGTTTTCCCTTTTCACATCCTTTACAGGAACATTCGCCATTACAGCATTTGCATTCTTTATCACAGCATGACTTATTTTTGCTTTCCATAATATTCTCCTTTATTTGAGCCAGAGGCGTTTCATTTAATAGATTTTATGTGTATTAAATTTCCCAATAACTTCATAGAAATCACCTTTTGGAATTAGTAACTCCTCTGACTATTAAAGGTATCTTCTTGTGGTTTATCTTGTATTGGATATGGGTCAGATATTTCATAATCCCTTTGATTTTTACCCTCACGATGAAGATTTTTATAACTAATTTTTTCCACTACAGAATGTTTAATACATTTCTTAGAAATTGAATCTGGGGATTGAAGAAAGAAAATTTCTTTATAATCTTCATCACTATAATGATGTAAGCCGAACTTGGTATCTATTACATGACCACCAGTAATAAAGAGTGTGAAACTAAATAGTGCATTTATTATCATTGTTATCATTGCTTATCTCCTTTCAATACTTAAAAGGTGTCAAGATTTTAGCTTCTTTCTCATTGATGTAAAAGTTTGATACGGCATCTCATGTATCATTGGGTTTATAAGCCATGTCGGAATATTTTGTGATGGTTCGGAATGAAAATAATATGATATTTTTGTATTTTCTCCATCTGGTTCGAGTAAAATATAGCCACTTGCTTTTTTCAATGACTTTTTACAATTCATACTTTTATTTGTTCCAGTAATTGTGATTTTCTGTTTATTACCTTGAATTTTTACAAATTCCATATGGTAATTCATACATTCATTGGAATATGGCCAAGGATAGTCGGTTTCCATGAAAAACAGCTGTTCATCATTCGTTATTTGGTTAATCAGTTTTGCAGATGCAGTAAATGCAAACCATTCAGGATATTTGTTCACATCTTTAAATATTTTTACTATTTCAATTTCAGTTGCCCTGACCGACATGACGGCTTTAAATGCATAATAATCACTACTGGGGATCACGCTCACATACACTTTAATTCCTTTTTTATTTTTAGAAAGTTCCCATGTTTCCTGTGTATGGATTTTGGTTATGCAGACTGATAAGAGTAATAGAAATGCTATTGCCTTCATAATTATTGGGGTTTATACTATTGCTTTTTTGTTGGCATACATTTTTACGAAGTAATAAACGAATAATGCACAAAAGATAAAGTCGCCAACTACGATGATAAGGATTATGGAATTT
>Ga0208640_1000759_pt1 | contig 13676 bp, 11 predicted proteins | sample ETNtaG_23_FD_185774 | JGI IMG/M metagenome (GOLD analysis project Ga0208640, IMG submission 185774) | Marine microbial and viral communities from oxygen minimum zone, Eastern Pacific Ocean - ETNP201310SV72 (SPAdes) (version 2) | ecosystem: Environmental > Aquatic > Marine > Oceanic ... | reverse complement strand
TATCTACTTCATGACCATACAAAGTTAAATAATCTTCATTAAAACTATTAAATAAATCTTTAATATAATTTAGATGAATAAATGTTAGCAATTTATTAGGATGATAAAAAAAAATAACTTTATTTTTAGGATTAAAAACTTTAAATTTAAATATAATAATATTTAATTTAATAACATTGACAAATGTTATAATTTTTTTTTTTAGGTTCATTAATTTCAATTTATTGAAATTTTTTAATTTTTTATATTAAGACTTTTTATTTTGTTAAGTAGTTCTTTAGAGAGTACTTCGGTGCTTCTTGTAAAGTCATTATTAATAGTTATATGGGGTTTTTTTGGAAATTCTGCCTTAATATCAAGGCCAACAATATTCTTTTTATTTTTTAAATAAATTGCTTTTCTCTTAAGTTTTATAATTTTATGAATATCTGCTTTTATGTAAATTTCAACATAGTTATCTATATTTTTTCTATTCCATCTTCTAGCTCTATTATACATTCCAATTAAGTTAAATATTAAATTAATTTTTTGATTAGTTAGCAAACCGTTGTAAATAGTTAAATCACTAAGCATTACCAATAATTTTTTAATTTCGGTGCCATGAAAATTATAAATTTATGGCACCAGTATGTAAAGTGATTTGTTTTTTGGTAGGATTTTAAAAGGTGTGGCACCAAAAATATGATTATCTTTGATGCTATTTTAGGTAGGCTTCAGCTTTAACCAAGACTCTGGATTACTGGACTTTCTAGATCAGATAAAACAACCCCAAGTAAAACTCTCCATTTAAAACTAAAATTTTTAGGTGAAATTGAAGATGGCATCTTAAACGAAATAAACTTGTTGTTTATCTAGAAGTTTTTTTGTAATTAGTAAAATCAATGAAACCTTTCTACGGTGATGAGCTGGTTCATCAAATTATATCGAAATCGAAATTAGAAAAATTAACTAAAAATAATAAAAAATACACAATTAATTTAAACAAAGATGATTATATTAATTTAGTTAATATTTGTGTAGGTCTTTATAGTCCTTTAAAGGGCTTTTGTGATTATAGAGATTATTGTTCTATAATAGAAAAAAATAAAATCAATAATAATATTAATTGGACTATACCAATATTATTAAATTCTTCATTAAAAAAAAAAGGTTTTTTTAGACTTAAATATAAATCAAAAATAGTTGGTGCTCTTAATGTTGAGAGTATTTTTAAGATAAATAAAAAATTGTTTAATCTAAAAATTTTTGGAACCAATAACAACAATCATCCTGGTGTAGCAATAGTTGCAAAAAGAAAGAATCTTTTTATTGGTGGTAAAACATATCTATTAAATAGCGCATTACCAACGTCTTCTTATTTTTGCTCTCCCAAAAATATGCGAATTTTTTTTAAAAAAAAAGGGGGTTCATATACAGCTTTTTCGACCAGGAATATATGCCACTCAGGTCACGCTTTTATTCATTCTCATATTTTGAAAAAAGTTAAAATTTTACATGTAGTTGTTATTCAAAGTACATTTTACAAATATCGCCCAAAAATAGTTTTTGAAACTTACGAAATTATCAGAAAAAAAATGAATTTAAAAAATAAAATAAAAATAATTTCGATATTTATGCCAACTTTTTTTGCCGGACCTAAAGAAGCTTTTTTACAAGCGATAATGATGCAGAATTTAGGCTTTAATAATTTTGTTGTTGGACGTGATCATGCTGGGGTTAAGGACTTTTATGGCAAGTACGAATCTCAAAAAATATTTAATAATTTAAAAAGTTTATCTCTTAACATATTTAAAACAAAAGAACCCAAAATTTGTACTAATTGTAAAAAAATTAGTTTTGCTAAAAGAATAAATCGATGCATATACTGTTCTTCAAAGACCAAACTTGTTGGAATTGATGGAAAATTTGTAAGAAAGAAAATTATTCAAAGAGATTTTTTAAAATTGGATGGTATGCTTAATCCTTATTTGATCTCATATTTTAAGAAAAAAAAAAAATTTAATTCAGTTGCCAAAATTTGAAATTCATATTATCATGATTTTGTTATTGAGAACATCTTGTCTCAGATGGCTAAGTGTCGCCAAAAGCAATTCAGATTGTACCACTTTGATCTTAAATAGTTTGTAGTGTTTATGATTTTAAAAAATAAAATAGATAAAATTAAATTGAATCATTGGTTAAATATTAGAAAAACTACATTTGAAGTTTTAAATAATTATTTAGCAGACAGAATTAATTTCAAAATTTCCAAAAATAATCTTGCTGAGCTAGATAAATTTTCAATCGAAAAAATAGCTGAAATTTTAGAAATTCCCACTTCATATTTATTACAAGAGGAAGATACCCCAGCTTTTTTGTTTAGAACTAAAGAAGAAATTCAAAAAACAAGAAGACCAATTTACAGAGGAAGAATACATTTTTACAACTATTACACCCTACCAACACCTCATGCTTATGTTGCTCCAGTTTTAATAGATATATTATGTCCGAAAGATAAGTTACCCACACTAAACCATGGACATTTAGAACCAGCCGTAACAATAAGCTTAGGTCCAAATGATATATATGCCAGGTTTGCAAAAAAATTAAATAAAATAACCTGGATAAAATTTAAGATTAACAAAGATAAAAAATCTGATTGGGTTGTGGGCTCTAGCTATTATGAGCCATCTTATTGCTTGCACACCTATTCTAGGGCAACGAGTGGACCTGGAAGAATATTATCATATACCACCAGATCCAATTTAGAAAATTTGTTGGGAAAAAAACTTAATAATAATTCCTTTAATAATTTTGTTAACTCTATTAACGGCTTAAAAATAAATCGATATCTTTTTAAGCAAGACATTATTGGAAAAGGATATTCTTTTGAAGAAATATCAAAAAAAACAAAAATAAAATTCCAAAAAATAAAAAATTATTTTAATAAAAATAATAGTTATTTAGCCAACAAAGAAATAAACAAAATATGTTCACTTATAAATTTAGATCCCAATTTATATGCTGATAGGCAATACAAAGAAGACTCTATTGGAAAGTTATATTTTGACACGAGTAAATCTTTGCAAACAAAAAGGAAATTTAAATCCTATACTGTAGCTTCAATAGCTAATTCTTCGAGATATGCAGATTTATTTGGCTACTTTTTAAAAGTAGAAAATTTAAATAAAAAAAGTATTTTGGATCTTATGGATTCTACCTGCTCTCATTACCTGGTTACTGGTGGAAATATGAAATTTCATATATTAAATGGCAAAAAAAATAAAATAATCAATCTTAAAAAAGATGATGCCATATGGATATCGGCATTCACAAAACATGGATTTACAGGATCGGGATCTTTAATCAAATTATGCGATGGTCAAAATATCAATTATTTAGAAAAGCAAGAATTAATTAAAACTTTTAATCTTAAATATACCCTTAAAAGAGGTAGAGAAGATAAGCAAACCTGGGGCTATGACGAAAAATCGGTAAATAAAAAAGATGCAAACTTATAGTATTTGGATAATCGGTCCCTCTGCTGTTGGGAAAACTACAGTTTCAAAAATTTTTTATAATCAACTTAAAATAAAAAATGATAAACTTATTTTAATAGATGGTGACCAAGTAAGAAATCTTTATGAAAATAATCTAGGTTATGATCCAATTTCAAGAAGTAAAAATACTTACAGATATATTAATTTGGTAAAATGGTTAATGGAATATAATATATCTTCAATAGTTGCCGTTATAAGCCCTTTCGAAAAAGATAGAGAATTTTGTAGAAAAGAAATCAAAAATTATAAGCAAATTTATTTAAGATGCAGTATGGACGAGAGAATTAAGAGAGATAAAAAAAAACTCTACATTCCAGCACTTAAGGGGGAAAAAAAACATGTTGTAGATGTCGATATACCTTTCGATTTACCAATAAATAATGAACTTTCAATAGATACAGAAAAAAAGAAGCCAGGCAGTATTGTCGAGGAAATTATTAAAAAATTAAAACTGTTATAAATATTATGTGCGGAATTTTTGGAGGAATTGGAATAAGTAAAGACGAAACTAAATCCTGTATAACTTTAATAAAGCGTGGAAATGATGGCATCAATGTTAAAGAATTAACAAATTCTGTAATATTTGCCACTAGGCGCCACTTAGTTAAAATATCAGGCAAAGAAACTGAGAATAATAAATCAGATCAACCTTATTTTTCTAATGATAAAAAGATTTCACTAATTTTTAATGGAGAATTTTATAATTTTGAAAATTATAAAAAAAGATTACATAATGATAAAATAAAGTTTTTTACTAGTGGAGATACAGAAGTTTTTTTAAAACTTTATGAGACCAAAGGTATAAATTTTCTTTTTGATAGAAATATAGATTCTCTTTTTTCATTAGCAATTTATGATGAAATCAAAAAGAAAATTTATATTACCAGAGATTGGCCTGGCAGGATCCCACTATATTATTTTCAAGATAACAATAGATTTATTTTTTCGAGCGAACTTAAAGGTTTTAGAAGCCTGAAAAATTTAAGTCTACAAGATCCTATCGAATTAGAACCGGGACATTACATCGAATATGACCTTGTTAATAAAACATTATTAAAGGTAAAATTCTTTAAACCTTCACATAATATAATAAATTACAACAATGACCTAAATAAAATTGCAAATAATCTTCACAAAATTTTAGATGAATCCGCAAAAAACAGAACTATGGGAGATGTTCCAATTTGCACAATGTTATCTGGAGGCATAGATAGTGTTTTAACAACGTTTTATGTTTTTAAAAATTTAGATTTTAAAAAAATAGGCTATCAACCAACTTCATATGTTTTTTCAGTCAAAGGATTTGATTCTATAGATGTGTATAAAGCTCGACTAGCAGCTTCTGGTTTTAAAAAAATAAATCTTAAATTAGTAGAGGTTGAAGCCAGTGGGGAGCAAATTGTAATGGATACCCCGAAAATAATAGAAACATTTGAAATGCGAAAAATAAAAGCTTTGAGTTTTTATCCATTACCAATTTATTGGTATTTGGCCCCACAAATGAAAAAGGATGGATTTAAAGTTACTATTGGTGGCCATGGAGTCGATGAGCTATTAGGCGCTTATGATAGTTGGAAAGAATTAAATAAGCCTCACGATGTACAAATAAGAATTGCTAGTAGATTAGCTTTTATAAATAATATTTATAATAATATGCTAAAAAGAGCTTCTATTATATTTATGAATAGGGGTCCGATCGAAGCACGTTTTCCCTTTTTAAATCATAAAGTCTGCGAATACATGCTTAGCATAGACAAAAAATGGCTAAAATTAAGTAAACAAAATGCTGAAATTTTAATCAATTTAATAGACAAAAAAAAATTATCTTCATTGGATAAAATTAAAAGCATGTTGTCCATATATTTAGATGACGAAAATAAATTTGAACAAAATTTTTCTGAAAAGCAAAAAAACGATTTAAAAAAAATATTTTGGAAATTTCCATTAATTGTATCAAGCTATATAGCTTCCAACGAATCTTTTTTAGAATTCGATCAAGTTTTTAATCCTAAATTAAGAGGACAGCACGGAGCAGGAATTACTTCTTTAGAAAAAGATATTACAACGAGGTATTCAAATTTAGGAAAATCAGACACAGAAATTTTTAGAAAAATTTCATCTGAAGTTTTTATGTAATTATGAAAAAAAATAAAATTATTTATGTTCCAATGGGTGCCGATGTTATTCATAGTGGACATTTAAATATTATTAATAAAGCTAAAAAATATGGTGACATAATCATAGGATTATTCACTGATTCGGCTATAGCTGAGTACAAAAGTTTTCCTCTAATAAATTTTCAACAAAGATTTGAAATTATGAAAAATATAAGAGGAGTAGACAAAATTATAAAACAGGATACTTGGGATTATTCAAAAAATTTAAAAATGATAAAACCTAATTATCTCATACATGGAGATGATTGGAAAAATGGAATTCAAAAAAAAGCACGAACCAAAGTTATTAAAATTTTAAAAAAATGGGGTGGCAAATTGATTGAAGTTCCATATACCAAGTTTCCACTAGCATCTAAAGTACACGAAAAAGTTAAGGATAATTTCTTTACGATAGAATCGAGAGTTTCCATACTTAAAAGACTTATAGAATCAAAAAATATAGTTAGATTTATTGAAAGTCATAATCCATTAACAGGATTGATGATAGAAAATTTAAAAATTAATTATAAAAATACTTTTAGAGAATTTGATGGAATATGGTCTTCAAGTCTGACCGACTCTGTTTCAAATGGTAAGCCTGACAACCAATCATTTGAACTTTCTTCTAGAATAAATAATTTAAGCAATGTATTAGAACATACAACAAAACCAGTGCTTTTCGACGCGGATAATGGAGGACAACCAGAGCATTTATCCTATACCGTAAGAAATTTAGAAAGATTAGGTGTGTCAGCTATTGTTATGGAAGATAAAATTGGATTAAAACGAAATTCATTATTTAAAGATCAGTCAAAATCAAATCAAGACACTATCAAAAATTTTTGCAAAAAAATTACGATAGCATGTAATGCAAGAAGATCTCAAAATTTTTTGGTGATCGCAAGAATTGAAAGTTTTATATTTAATCGTGGGCTTAATGATGCAATAAAAAGAGCTGAACATTATTCAAAATCAGGTGCGGATTTAATTTTAACACATAGCAAATCCAATTCACCAAAAGAAATTTTCAAATTTGCAAAAAAATTTAAAAAATCGAACTTTTATAAACCTTTGGTTGCAGTACCTTCGACTTATTCAAAAGTTAGTGAGGAACAGCTAATTAAAAATGGATTTAAGATAGTCATTTATGCAAATCATTTATTAAGAGCTGCTTATCCTGCCATGGAGAATGCTGCATTATCTATTTTAAAAAATACTAAATCATCAAAAATTGAAAAAAGTATTATTTCTATAAAAAAAATATTAAATATTATTCCGAATAACTCATGATAGAAGCTAAAGAGATTGTTCGAATACTCAAAAAAAATCAAATAGATTTTTACACTGGAATTCCCGATAGTGTTTTGAAAAGTTTAACTAAAGTAATATCGAGCTATGATAGCAACAAACACGTGACTGCTACCAATGAAGGTAGTGCAGTATCTTTGGGCATAGGATATTATTTATCAACAAAAAAAATTCCAGCTGTATATTTACAAAACTCAGGACTCGGTAATATTGTTAATCCAATTGTATCTATAGCTCATAAGAAAGTTTATTCGATTCCTATGTTATTACTTATAGGTTGGAGGGGGGCACCCGATATAAAGGATGAAATACAACATAAGATTCAAGGAACTATTACACAAGATTTATTAAAATTACTGGATATCAAGTACGAGATTATTGATGAAAAAAATTTCAAAAAACAAATAACCCAATTAATTAAATTTTCAAAAAAAAAAAAGAAAACAGTTGCAATTTTATTTAAAAAAAATGATCTTTCTTTTAATAACGACAAATCAACGATTGTAAACACTTTAGCAAAGAATCGATTTACAAGATCATATTTTTTAAAAGTATTGGCTGCAAAAACTAAAAATTTTAAGATAGTTGCAACAACAGGTTATACTGCTAGAGAATTGTATCAAATTAAAAAAAATAAAAAAATTTCCACAAATAATGATTTTTATATGGTGGGTGGAATGGGTCACGCCTCAATGGTTGCTTTTGGATTCTCTCTTTTTTCAAAAAAAAAAACAATTTGTCTAGATGGAGATGGATCATTTTTGATGCACCTAGGTTCGGCTGGTACAATAGGACAATTCTCAAAAAAAAACTTTAAACATATTTTGTTAAACAACGGTTGCCATGAGTCAGTTGGTGGGCAAAAAACTATAGCAAATAAAATTAAAGTGAAAAATCTCTCATTTAGTCTTGGATATAAAAATTACTATTTAATCAAAAATAAATTATATATTAATTCTACACTTAATAAATTTTTGAATTCAAAAGGACCTTCGTTATTGGAAGTTAAAATTGAAAAAGGTTCTCTAAAAAATTTGATTAGAATCAATAATTTGAATGAAGTAAAAATAAAATTTATGAATTAAATTTTATGTCCCAATATGAATTTTTAGGCAAAAATAGTTTAAATAATTTAAAAGATCTCATCAAAGATTTAAAAATCAAAAAGATTATGATTTTTTGTGGAAAAAAATCTTTTCATGAAAGCAGTGCTTCGGAGTTATTCAAAGATTTACTTAAAAAAACTGAAAACAAGTTTTTTTATAAATCATTTAATTATACTGAATATCAGGATCTAATTTTATCCTCAAATCTTGTTAGCGAATTTCAACCAGATATTATTATTGCAGTTGGTGGTGGGGCCGTATTAGATCTTGCAAAATTATCTAACGTTTTTTGTACATTAAATTTTGATAAAATAAAAATTAAAAAATCTGCTTTTGAAATAAAAAAAAAATTTTGTAAATTAATTGCCATACCTACAACAGCAGGATCTGGTGCTGAAGCAACTAGACATACAGTTTTGTATATTGATAAAAACAAATACTCTATTGAAAGCTCTTTTATTCTTCCAGATTATATAATTCTCGATCCAGACTTAATTATTACTGCTCCATATGCTATTAGTGCTTCATCAGGTATAGACGCTCTATCACAAGCTATAGAATCCTTAATGTCCAAAAGATCAAATAACGAAAGTGTTTATCATTCGATTAAATCATTAGAATACTCATCCATGTTTTTGGAGAAACATATAAATCAAAAATCATTGGATACGACACACAAAATGTCTTTAGCTGCTTTACATGCAGGTAAGGCAATTAATATTTCCAAGACTACTGCTCCACATGCTATTTCATACCCGTTTACTTCTTTTTTTGGAGTTAAACATGGACAGGCAGTAAGTTTTACTTTGTGCGATTGTTTAAATTATAATTATACAAACTTAAAATTTTCAAAGGCACCTTTTGATTTAAAATCTAGATTTAATACGATATTTAAAATTTTCAAAGTGAACTCGAAACTTGATTTAATTGGCAAACTAAATTCAACCATTAAAAATATTGGACTCTCTACTGATATTAAGGATTTTAACGTAAAAAAAAAAGATGACATTAATTTAATTTTAAGCAATATCAATCAAGAAAGACTTGCCAACAATCCTGTAAAAATTGACGTTGATTTCGTAAAAGCTATGCTTACCAATAAAATTAGCTAAAAGATGTAGTATTTTGCGTGGATAAATAACAATCACTGAGTTTATCTGCTTCGTTGTTCAACAATTGAATATATTTATGAATGACAAACAAGATCACATGTTAAAGTTACAGCTATCTTAGGTTAGCCTACATAACAACACATTTAATGTAGGTCATTTCCTGTATTGCATAACGGATACCTTCTCTACCAATACCACTTTGTTTTACTCCACCAAATGGAATGTTCGGCATATCGTGGTGAGGCCCTTCATTAATATTAACAGCACCCATTTTCAAATTTTTTATACAGTACCGAATGTTTTCTAAATTGTTAGTTACAATACCAGACTGAAGGCCAAACTCAGTTTGATTGGCAATCCGACATGCTTCCTCAAGATTTTTTACGCGAATAATAGGTGCTATGGGTCCAAATGTTTCATTTAAGACCATAGCAGAATCATGTTTTACATGGTCAACTACTGTTGGGGTAAATAGCGCACCTTCTCGTTTATTTCCACACAACACTTTCGCCCCATCTGCAATTGCTTTTTTAACAGCATTTTCGACTTCAATTGCTGCGTTTTCGTCTATAATTGTACCGATTGTAGTTTTCGGATCAAAAGGATCACCACAAGTTATTTTTTCAGTCTCATCTTTCAACTTCTTTGCAAATACATCTGCGATACTTTCAATTACAATAATTCTTTTTATGCCGCGACAAGCTTGACCAGCATTGGAATATGCTCCTATAGATGCCAACTTAACAGCTTTATCAAGATCACCATCTTCAAGAACAATTAGTGGATCGTTGCCACCAAGTTCCATGGTAAGTTTCTTAATTCCCGCAATATTCGACAATTTGCGACCTATCTCTGTAGATCCAGTAAAAGTGACCATGTCAATCTTTTGATTAGAAACGAGTTCATTTCCAATCTCACTCGATTTTCCCGTTACAATACTAATCATTTTTGAAGGTAAGCCATTGTTCAGCATGATTTGGACAAAACGGATTGCTGACAATGGTGTACGCTCTGTAGGTTTTATAATAATCTTGTTTCCTGCAGCAAAGCCTGGAGCAACTTTAACAACAACCTGATTTAAAGGTCTATTGAAGGGCACTATAGCACTGATCAAACCAACTGGAAATCGCATAGCCATGATAATTTTATCAGTTCCGGAAAGATCAATATCACTTGGTAGTTGCTCTCCAATAATGCGTTTTGCTTCTTCGGCAGCGACATTTAGTAAATTAATGCTGCGTCCCACCTCTTTCATACTATCTTTAATAGACATTCCTGATTCTAACGAGATACCATAAGCTAATTCATCTATCTTTAATTTGACCTCAGTAGCAGTTCCTTTTAGAATTTCTGAACGTTGATAAGCAGTTAGAGTTGGTTGATAGTTATAAAGTGCATCAATTGCAGTTTTAACCTGTTCAATTCCCATCTGAGGAACTGTGCCGATAATTTCATTAGTGTAGGGGTTGGTAACTTCAATTTTATTCTTTGAATCAACCCATACTCCTTCTATAAGATTTTTTAATTTACGATCTAATTTTATTTTTGCATCAATTACATCGTTCATTGTTTTTTACCTTTCTGAAAATTTTTATTATAACTATTTTATTTTTAACTAATTGTATCAGCATTAATAGTCATTTTTGGTTTTTCTCCATCAAGAATCCTTTGGCAGTTATCTGCAAAAAATTGAAAGCGTTTTGTTAAAGCTTCATCAGAACAATAACCAATATGTGGTGTTAAAATAACATTGTTGAGTTGACGAAGTATACTATTTTTTGCCAAAGGTTCTTTTTCAAAAACATCGAGACAAGCTCCACCAATTTGGTTTGATATTAACGCTTTGGTAATAGCGGCTTCATCGATAACAGGACCTCGACATACATTTGCAATAATTGCAGTATTTTTCATCGTTTCAAATTGTGGAGTGCTAATCATACCTTTTGTTTCAGATGTTAAAAGTACATGCAAAGTGATGAAATCTGACTTTTTCAGAAGGTGCTCAAAAGAAACAGAGCTAACATTGCTATCTGTAATTTCTATGCATGGATCATAAGCAATTAAATTCATGTTGAATCCATGGGCAATTCGAGCTGAAGCTTTACCTATATTACCATAGCCGATAATACCGAGCGTTTTTCCTTTTAATTCTAGATTTCCAATGAAATCTGTTATTTTCCAGTCACCATTCTTCATCATGTGATCAAAAATGATAATTTTTTTTACAAGAGTTAGGAAACAGGCAAATACTAACTCGGCAACAGATTGAGCAGCAACATTTGGTGTTACAGCAACATGTATACCATTTGTATTGCATGCTTCTATATCAACATTATTGTATCCTGTCCCACAATGAATCATTTTTAAATTTGTGCCATTTTTAATCAGTTCTGCATCGACATTGATGTGTCCAGGGATTAGAACATTGATTGCCTCTATACTATTTCGCATCTCACTCTCAGTTTGGAGAAGAAGTTCAATTTTATCAGTAAAAATACCCTTTATAAAAGCTGCTGTTTCTTCTTTCGCGTTTGTAACAATTGATACTTTTAATGTTGACATAATGCCCACCTCTCTTATTGCAATTTAACAGTATTCGATAAGAAAACCAAGATCTACAAGTTAGATTTCTTATCGATTATACAAATTTCAAACAAGAATTAATAAAATGCCAAAAAGATTTTTTGAGTGCAGAAGAATTGAATAATTTCATTAATAGTAAAGTATATGGATTGCTTTTTATATCGCCAATAGGAATAAACTATTTTTCATAAACGATAAACAATATAATGTTTCAGAAATTTATCTATCGTATCCCCAAGTTTTTAAGTCTTTATATATTCTTTTTAGTGTATATTGAGGTTTAAATATCTTTGATATTTCAAACATGTTTAAATTATCCATAGCTTCTCCATTTGAAAGCTTAATCAATGAGCCTTTGCCTGAAAAACCATGTTTTGTGTAAGGAGCAACCCATAGAGCATCTCCTTTGCTTAAATTAATTTTTTTATTTTTAGTATAAAAACTTATTCTTCCTTCCGTTACATAATAATGGATAGACGCATAATCTATTAAATCTAAAACTTTCTTATTATTAACAATCTTGAAATAAAGGCCATATAAATCTGGATATCTTAATGAAGATGCCATTGACGCAACATAATATGATTTAAATTTTCTTATAGTTTTAATACTTTGATTATAAGTCATATAATTTTTTCCTACCGGATCCGCTTTAAAATTTTTGTCCAAAAAAAGTTCATAATCTACATTCAAAAAATCGCATATCTTTTTTATTGATTTAATTTGCTTTTCTTTTTTATTAATAACGTTCTCCAATTTTGAAACATCAACACCCAATTTCTTTGAAAGATAATGTTTGTTAATACCTCTGTTTTTTAAATATATATCAAGAAAAGCTAGCTTTCCCGCTAAGTTTTTAGTCGTTGATAAAAAATTTCTATACGATGAATTTGGCCATGAATTAGAATTATCGATAAATTTTTGCAGTGGAGATTTTGCTGTATAGGATAAAATTTGACTTTTTTCTGTTCCAGTTAATGAGTATGTATGTGGACAATAAGATGGTTCAACGTAACTATCACCAATTATCCATGAAGTTCTTCCTTTATTGAATTTAAATTTTTTAAAATTATACTTATTTGATTTAGTTCCCCAACGGCCATATATATCTTTTTTGCCGATATTAATTGTTATGGCTTGCTCTAAGTGACCATTGTTCAATTTTGGCATTTTTTCCTTTGGACAACAAATATCTAAAATCACAGGAGCTATGAAATTTTGGGGAGATGGCAACGTATAATAATTGTAAAAGTGAATGCCATCTCTATTTACTGCACGCTTAGATTGTAAAATTTTTTTTTTAGAATAAAAAATATATTCCGGTAAGTTTTCTTTTTTTGTTATTTCACTGAATGAAATATTTAGTATCTTTGTAAGATATTTAATTTCTTTATAATTAACAGAAAAATCCTTTTTTTTTATTATTTTCGTCACTAATTTTCTGTTATTTTTTGCAATCATGGGAGTTGTAACTTTTCTGGCATTTAACCAGTGATTGATTTTAATTGCGTCAATAATAAAAGACGTATGCGAGTTCGATACATTAAGTTTATCCATTTATTTTTACCCTTATTTAGTCAAATTAATATTTTTTAAAAAATTTCTAAGTAAGAACTATTATCATCTTTTACGGAAAAATATTTTGATTTATATCAAATTATCCAATCAAACAAATGAAATATTTAAAAACCTCCTGTTGAAAGTTTGACCGATCAAACGCCAAATACATTTTTTGTTCACTGTCTTGGAGCCATTCATTTGCGCTGTCATCGATTGCCATTTAACTTTCTAATTTTATTTTAGATGCACTAAGGAATATCAAGCCTTACAGATATATGCTTTGATATGAATCAATCTAAACCCAGAACCAAG
>Ga0208640_1000758_pt1 | contig 13676 bp, 7 predicted proteins | sample ETNtaG_23_FD_185774 | JGI IMG/M metagenome (GOLD analysis project Ga0208640, IMG submission 185774) | Marine microbial and viral communities from oxygen minimum zone, Eastern Pacific Ocean - ETNP201310SV72 (SPAdes) (version 2) | ecosystem: Environmental > Aquatic > Marine > Oceanic ... | reverse complement strand
GGGCTTGGTTATCTATTGACGGCTTAAAGCACATGGCTCTCCCGGCAATTAATCTCGCGATTTACAAAATTTGTATGCAACAAAGGCTTGCTAAATCTGGAACCCAAGAAATCTTATACCAAGAATATATGACCTTTGCTAGAGCCAAAGGAATAACAAGAAATCGCATTATTAGACGTCACCTTCTTCGCAATATTTTGATACCGATTGTTACCATTACAGGACTAGAAGTGGGAGGGCTGATTGCATTCTCTACAGTCACCGAAACAATCTTTTCTTGGCCAGGTATCGGTAAATTATTACTAGATTCCATCCACATGATTGATAGGCCAGTTGTTGTTGCCTATCTCATCCTAATTACTCTGATGTTTGTCTTTATTAATTTTGTTGTGGATGTCATGTATGCATTTCTAGATCCACGTATTCGGCACCAAAAGTAACTACCTATGATTGATTATAAAAATATATTAGCTACATTAAGCTTGCAAATAAAATCCATTTTCTCTGGTCACCCAATAGCAATTGCTGGTTTGATTGGCTTTGTTATATTTGTTTTAACAGCACTTTTAGCCCCATGGATTGCACCACAAAATCCCTACGATTTGAAGGTTTTAGACATTATGGATGGACTATTGCCTCCATTATCTAAGCTTGGTAATGGCACTACCTCTTGGCTTGGCACTGACGCACTTGGTCGTGACATATTATCTGCAGTTATGTACGGGCTAAGATTAAGTCTTTTTGTTGCATTTATTGCCACAACTGTTGGTTGTTTAATTGGCGTATTTCTTGGGCTTCTAGCAGCGGTCAAAGGTGGCTGGGTAGAGACTATCATCATGCGTGCCGTAGACTTAAAAGTGAGCTTTCCAGGCATTTTACTGGCGCTCATGATGTTGGCCATATTCGGAACCGGAGTCGATAAGATTATCTATGCCCTCATTATTGGCGTTTGGGCTAGCAAAGCAAGACTTACTCGATCCTCTGCGCTATCAGAGATGCAAAAAGAATATATTGATGCGGCAAGAATATCCGCTATTCCTAACTGGCGAATTATGCTGAAATTTTTGCTACCTAATAGTATTGCACCAGTATTAGTTATGGTACCAATGTCACTTTCGGGCTGCATCGGTGCGGAAGCAACGCTGTCATTTCTGGGTGTGGGTGTTCCAATCACCGAACCGTCATTGGGATTATTGATCGCCAATGGTAATGACTACCTTCTTTCCGGAAAATGGTGGATTAGTATTTTTCCTGGTGTTGTTCTAGTCTCTCTGGTTTTATGTATTAATGTTGTTGCAGACAGAATTCGTGAACATAATAATCCTTTTTTAAAATCAATGAATATGCAATGAATAATACTCCACTTCTTAAAATAAATAACTTAACAGTTACCTACCCTTTGAATTCTGAAGGGAGTGATGTGCTCAAGGCTCTTGATAATACCTCTCTTAAAGTAAATTCAGGACAAATCATAGGAATAGTTGGTGAAAGTGGTGCTGGAAAATCAACTATTGGTAAGGCTATCCTAGGTCTTCTTGACCCGCCAGCAAAACTTGTTAGTGGTGAAATTAGATTTCTTGGAAGCTCGCTTATTGGTTTAAGTGAAGCACAATTCGAATCTTTGCGTGGTAACCAAATTGGTTATATATACCAAAATCCGATGACCGCCCTTAACCCCGTCCTAACAATCGGCGAACAGGTCATAGAGGCCATAGAAGCTAACACCGATATGAGTGGCAAGAATGCTCGAGAATATGCCATTCAGTTGTTGGAACGAGCAGACGTCAGCTTTGCCGAAGATCGACTTCAGAAATATCCCCATCAATTATCTGGCGGACTGTGCCAACGAATTGTATTTGCAATTGCAATCGCTGCGAAACCCAAACTCATTATTGCCGATGAACCAACAACTGCCTTGGATGTAACGGTGCAACAATCGGTATTAAAAACTCTGATTAAGCTGAGTCTACAAGAACAAATTGCCATTATTTTAATAACCCACGATATAGGCGTTATAGCTGAAACATGTGATTATGTCTATGTACTAAGACATGGCAAACATGTCGAGCAAGATACAACAAATAGGGTACTTCAAAGACCAACACAGGACTATACCAGGTCATTAATGGCATCGGTACCTCTCATAGAGAAGCGCCTTCACCGTTTCGCTTTAAATGAAGAAGATAATTTGGATGATACCTCTACCGGTCTCCACTACTTGCAAGAAAAACAAACAACACAAGACTCAACAAATGGACCTATACTGGAAGTTCGTAATCTTTCAAAAATCTTTATTACTCCCTCCAGTCTGTTTAAATCGAAACAGTTATTTACTGCCGTCAAAGATGTAAATTTCACAGTTCAACGCGGTGAAACTGTTGGAATTGTTGGTGAATCAGGTTCTGGCAAATCAACCATTGGAAGAATGATTTTAGGTTTGGAGGATATAACGGAGGGTAGTGTCATTTACCGTGGCAAAGACCTAAAACTGATAACCGATACCACCGAACGCCGTGCTCATTGTCTATCCATGCAGTGTATTTTTCAAGATCCATATTCCTCTCTTAATCCACGCATGAGTGCAGGAGAAAACATCACCTATGGTTTGCGAGTTCACAAAATGATTAGTTCGGGTGATGCTAAATCACTGGCTCAAGAACTTATGGCTTTGGTTGGCTTGCCACGTGAAGATGCTGAAAAGTTGCCACATGCCTTTTCTGGTGGCGAAAGGCAAAGGATTGGCATCGCTCGAGCTCTGAGTTACCGTCCTGATTTTATCTTTTGTGATGAGCCCACCTCTGCATTGGATGTCTCTGTTCAAGCTAATTTACTCAACCTATTAAAGGACTTACAAGAAAAATTTTCCCTGACATTGCTTTTTGTGAGCCACGATCTCGCTGTAATTAGACAAATGTGTGATAGGGTGATTGTAATGAAGGAAGGTGAAGCTCTAGAATCTGACAGCAATGAAAATATTTTCGAACACCCAAAACACCAATATACTCGCTCACTTCTTGATGCTATGCCTAAATTTAAAGGGTTAGCTCCAACATAAATAAACAATAGCAATATAACCCTAATTAAGCGGGTTAAGTAGTTCCTGATTATCTTTTTGCTGTTTGATTATGTTGTCAATATCTGTCCGATATTTATTTATTTGTTGACGCAGCCTTTTATCTTGCTCTTTAGTTCGTATATTCAGCACAGCAGCAAACATTTCATGGCTGACATTGAGGTTATGACTATAGATTTCGCTATACCCTCTAGAGAAGGCGTTGCCTTTAGAATTCATTACATACAGTAGTTCCTGCTCCCATCCAACATCTCTAACCAGTATTTCTTCGAGTTCATTTAACATCGCTATGCGTTTTTCATACCATACACGATCTGCCCTTTGAAACTGAGATGTCGCCTGATTGACTAACTCTATTTGCTCCCTACTTAACTTACCCATAAACTTACTCAGGTTATCCTTTATTCTCTCGAATGCGTCTTGTTGATACTGCTCATCAGTTCTACCAAGTCGTTTGTTTTTATATTCCTGCGCATTAGTGCTCATGACCTCTAAAAAGCCATCTATCTGCTTACTTGATAGCTCTCTACCTAGCGGTAGCATCCACTTCATTGAGCCCTTCTCTAGACGAAACCAGGCATCCTCGATAATCACAGAGACGGTAGCAATATCGTCAGCCTTTATTTTCCGTTTAGATAACAATAAGCTTTCAGAGACATCTAATATTTTCTGATAAAACGGCATTTCATTGGTTTGATGCCAATCCAAAAAAGGAACAATAAGTTCATCAAGGTACTCTCTTTGTTCAGCGTCAAGATCTACAAAACTTCCTAAATACCATGGAAGTATGAAGTTGATGCGGTCATAAATAAAGGTAGTAGTACTGCAACTGGCTAACAGTATGACAAGAACCAATGAAAGTTTTTTCAATTTTTGTAGCATTTAATCTGTTCCGACAGACTCGTATTATAAGCGATAACTCGGCAATCTTTTTTTGTCTTATTGTACTAACTCAACTACATAAGACTGGAACTTATGTTTAAATCATCTTTTACAGATTAACACAACAACAAATATTGATGGATAAACAAATACACAATACCAATATTGCCAGTCAAACTGTTATCATTTCGCCTGATGATCTCAGTAAACAATTGCCCGTCACTCAAAAGGCCAAGAGAAATATCATTGAAGGCCGTAAAGTGGTGAGCGATATTCTCTCTGGAGAGGATTCTAGGTTTATGGTGATAGTCGGCCCCTGCTCAATTCATGACCTTGAATCGGCAAAAAATTATGCAAATAAATTGCATACCCTGAGTGAAGAATTAAAGGAATCACTCTATATAGTGATGAGAGTTTATTTTGAAAAACCTAGAACAACGATTGGTTGGAAGGGTTTAGTTAGTGATCCAGATATGGACAATTCGCTTGATGTCGATAAAGGTCTTTATCAAAGTCGAGCGTTTTTATCTTGGTTAGCCGATTTAGGCGTGCCGGCAGCTACAGAAGCTCTCAACCCTATTACCCCTCAATATCTGGCAGATCTGATTTCTTGGTGCGCGATAGGTGCAAGAACAACTGAATCGCAAACACATCGAGAAATGTCGAGCGGCCTTTCAATGACAGTTGGCTTTAAGAATGGTACTGATGGAAATCTAAAAATGGCCGTCAATGCAATCAAAGCCTGCTCTTCACCGCAAAGTTTTTTGGGAATCAATGACAATGGTCAAATTTCAACATTTAAAGCAAATGGCAATAAGTCAGCGCACATTATTCTAAGAGGTGGCATTAAACCAAACTACCATAGTGATGATATTGAGCGATGCGAAAAACTTCTCCAACAAAACGATTTACCTGAAAGGATTATGGTTGACTGTTCGCACGACAACTCCAATCAAGACTATCGACTACAAGGCAATGTAGTTGAAGAAGTTAGTGCTCAAATTGTCGCTGGGAATAAATCCATTTTTGGCATTATGTTGGAAAGCAATTTGTTTTCTGGCAACCAAAAAATACTAGACAATCAAAATGAGATGAAGTATGGTGTATCTGTCACTGACGGTTGTATAGATTGGGAAGAAACACAAGCCGTCCTCAGGAATCTTGCTGGAACATTGTCAAAAAGAAAATAAAATGGATAAATTGCAACACATCATAGATGGAAAAAACGTCACCGGTACTTCAGAAACTTTGTTTGACATATATGACCCTTCAACCGGGAAGATAACTAAGAAAATAAAGGGTGCAAGCGCTAATAACGTCCAAAAAGCAATTAAGGTTGCGAACGAAAAGTTTTCCTCTTGGTCGAAAGTAACGCCGTCTAAACGTGCGCAAATAATGTTTAATTATCGTGACCTGATCATTAAACATACCGATGAACTAGCTACACTGATTTCGCAAGAGCATGGCAAGACCCTCGCTGACGCTATAGGTGAAGTCGGCAGAGGCTTAGAAATAGTTGAGTACTGCACTGCAATAAATAATCACCTTAAATCAGACTTCACTGCCGATATTTCAACAGGTATTGATAGCCACAATGTTCGCCAGCCACTTGGCGTTTGCGCTGGCATTGTCCCTTTTAACTTTCCGGCAATGGTCCCGATGTGGATGTATCCAGTAGCTATATCATGTGGCAATACATTTGTTTTAAAACTATCAGAAAAAGTACCTTCGTGTGGATTAAGATTGACCGAGTTAATGCAAGAAGCTGGTCTTCCAGCGGGTGTTTTAAATACTGTCGTTGGTGACAAAGAGGCGGTAGATGAAATACTAACAAACCCACTAGTTCGTGCGGTCAGCTTTGTCGGCTCTACACCTGTGGGAGAGTATATCTATCAAGAAGGTTCACGCCACAATAAACGTGTACAGGCTCTTTGTGGTGCAAAAAATCACATGATCGTGATGCCTGATGCGGATTTGGAACAAAGTACGGACGCCATTATTGGTGCGGCCTACGGCTCAGCTGGTGAAAGATGTATGGCGATCTCGGTAGTTGTTGCAGTAGGCGATGAGACCGCAGATCAGCTTATTGAATCTCTAACACCAATAATTAAATCTTTAAATATTGGTGCTTACGATGAACCTAACGTAGAGATGGGGCCAGTCATCTCTAGACAGAGTCAAGAAAAGATAGTGTCTTATATCGAGGCTGGAATTAACGAGGGCGCTGAACTGAAAGTTGACGGCAGATCCGAAACTGAAAAAGACGGCTTCTTCATTGGGGGCTGCTTGTTTGATAAAGTAACTGCGAATATGTCAATCTACACCGATGAAATTTTTGGCCCTGTTCTATCCATTGTAAGGGTGTCAAGTTATGATGAAGCATTGACACTTGTCAATGATCATGAATATGGCAACGGTACGGCTATATTTACTCGCGACGGCGACACCGCTCGTCACTTTACCTCAAACGTTAAGGTTGGCATGGTCGGAGTAAACATCCCAATCCCTGTACCTGTTGCGATGCACAGTTTTGGTGGCTGGAAGCGATCACTTTTTGGTGGTTCATCAATTCACGGCATGGAGGGAGTGCGTTTCTATACCCAGCTCAAAACCGTTACATCGAGATGGCCTTCAGGTATCCGTAAAGGTGCTCAGTTCCATTTTAAGAGCGGTAAAGACATTTAAATAAAGATTTACTACAAAGCCAACAGGTTTGCATTGCCGCCAGATGCAGTCGTGTCTATAGTCACAACACGCTCGTTGACTAATCTCCAAGGCTCGAAGATTGAATCGATGACCGGGATAATATCTTGCCTGTTCATTAATTCACGCTCAACTGACATCGCATCACCAAAATAGAATATGGCATGGCATTTATCACTGGCTAGCAGTTCTGAGCTTGGCCCTTTCTCTATCCTAGCAATGCTTTTTTCTGCAAAACCTAAACCAACCAACGAAGAGTGGTCTTTTTCGCTCAATATAGCGATAATGCTGTTTCCAAGAGCTAAAGACATTATTGCTTGTTCAAGCGCATCATTTGGCGTTGGCCCCAAACAAAGTACACATCCCTTGGCATGATAGCTGAGTTCGTTAGACTCGCCTGTCGGACCAGGCAATGAATGTTTAGATGTGAATGTTTGCATTGTCTCGAGTAAAAAATCGAAAAATCTAGAATTAATTATCGAAAAACTATGCTTCAACTTGGTTAATAAATTGTCGTCAAATTTTATTTTAGAAGCAACCAATTCATCCACCTTAATTGTGACCTCATAAAGCTCTAACGGTAAATCATTTGTACCCTCATAGGAGAGGTTTTGGCTATAACCGTGAAGCGAATGCAGACCGCCAGCTTTTGGCCCTGTGCCAGACAAACCTTCGCCGCCAAAGGGCTGTGAACCTACAATAGCGCCTACCTGATTACGGTTAACGTAGACATTACCGACATTTACCCTTTCTATGACTTCGTCTACCTGTTGCTTGATTCGAGAATGAATGCCGAATGTCAGGCCGTAGCCTTTAGCGTTTAATTGATCAATCTTGTCAATCAAGTCATTGCTGTTATAGCGAGTGACATGAAGTATTGGGCCAAAAAACTCTTCATTGAGTTCATCAATAGATTCAAGATGGATGATAGTTGGACTAACAAAGTAGCCATCACTGTTGGTATTTTTGATCTCAGCGATAACCTTATTTTGCTTCCTAGCATGTTCTATATGCCTTTGCAGTTTGACTTGCGCTTCAGTATTGATGACTGGCCCACAGTCTGTATCTAGAAACTTCGGATTTCCAAGATTTAGTTCCAACATGGCTCCCTTGATCATTGCAACGGTGTCATCAAAACATTCATCCTGTATAAGCAGTATTCTGAGCGCAGAGCAGCGCTGACCGGCACTCTTGAATGCGCTATCTATAACATCTCTCGTGACCTGTTCGCTCAGTGCTGTAGAGTCGACCACCATAGCATTTAGGCCTCCCGTCTCAGCGATCAATCTAGCGCTGGCATTGTTATTCGTTAATAGGTTGCTCTTGATAAGTTTAGCTACCTGGGTTGAACCTGTGAATGCGACTCCGGCAATATCTTTGCAACTTGTGAGATACGAGCCCACCTCAGAGCCTGTGCCCAAGCATAGCTGCAGAACTCCTAACGGTATACCTGCCTCAATTAACAACTGTGATGCTCTATAGGCTATCAGAGAGGTACTCTCAGCTGGTTTAGCGATAACACAATTACCAGCAGAAAGTGCGGCTGCTATCTGGCCAGAAAAAATTGCCAGCGGAAAATTCCAAGGACTTATACAGACAAAAACACCAAGCGCTTCGCGCTGCCCTGGCATCACCTTTTGCCCAAGTTTGGCATAATAGCGCAAAAAATCAACCGCCTCTCGCACTTCGTCAACGGCGTCTTGATAAGTTTTTCCTGCCTCCCTCATCGCTAAAACCATTAACTCTGCGCGGTTGGCTTCATAAAGGTCTGCCGCACGATTTAGGCTCTGACAAACTGTATTTTGATTTTTTCTATTCTCAAGGAAGTTACTTTTTGCCCTCTCTAGACATTGATCTATCTGTTTATTGGTGGCATATATTACTTCGCCTACCTCGTCAGAGTTATCAGCTGGATTAATGACTGGTTGTATGTCTTGCCCTTCTATGTCAGCCTTATCAATGATTGATTTTGCGCGCCATTTATGTTCAAGCCATCTTTGCTGTTGCTTACATAATCGATCAACCTCGTCTTGTTCTGAAAGTACGACACTCATCGAGTTATGACGAATACTTCTATAGATATCTTTTGGCAAGGGTATTAGTGGATGCGAGGTCTGTGGATCCTGTTCAACTTGACTTAATATGTCAGACGCTAAATCTTTAGGACTAATACTTTTATCAAATAGGTGATTGATGAATGAACTGTTGGCGCCATTTTCAAGTAATCGCCTCATCAGATAAGCCAGTAAATCTTTGTTACTGCCGACAGGTGCATAGACTCTGGTTATCACCCCATACTGACTTGCTATAAGTTTATGCAGTGACTCGCCCATACCGTGTAGGCGTTGAATCTCGAAACCAGTCTTATCGTCCGCCATTTCACAAACACTCACCAAGGTGTGGGCATTGTGACTGGCAAATTGCGGATAAATATAATCACGCATATCCAATAACTTTTGTGCACATACAAGATAAGAGTAGTCGGTGTTGGCTTTTTTTGTAAATACCGGATAGTCAACATCTCCTAGTACTTGAGCCTGCTTGATTTCACTGTCCCAATAGGCCCCCTTCACTAAGCGCAGCATGATTGATAAATTGTTTTTCTGGCATTGGGTATAAAGCCAATCCAAAACATAGGGGGCACGTCTCTGATATGCCTGAACAACAACGCCAAAACCTCTCCATTTCGAATTCGCCATAGTCTTCATAATTGCGCCAATAACGTCGAGCGATATATCGAGGCGCTCTGATTCTTCAGCGTCGATGTTGATGGCGATATTGTATTTTTCAGCAAGCTTGACTAGCTCTATGATTCTTGGCACTAGTTCCTTCAAGACACGACCTTTATGGGCAAAGTTATAGGTTGGATGTAGCGCAGAAAGTTTTACCGAAATGCCATTAGCCATTATGATTTCAACGCCATCGCTGCTTTTGCCAATCACCGTTAATGCGTGTTTGTAAGCCAAAAAATATCGCTCAGCATCTGCCTTTGTCCATGCAGCTTCACCAAGCATATCAAAAGAATGAATATCACCTTTGTTCTTAGATATTGCGCTTTCAATATCCTCTGAAAAAACGAACTGGGAACCAAAAAATTTCATCACGCTGCTTGCACTAAAACGAATCCCAGGTCTGGATAAAATATCAAGCGCATGCTTAATACGCTCCCTAATGGAATCGTTGTGACCGTGACTAATCATCATATCGGCTATGCTAAGCGCGAGTGTAGCTAAACTTACAATTGAAGATTTTCCGCCTTGTAGGTGTTTCGACCAGGCCTTGTTTGAAATTTTGTCGGCGAAGAGCTTGTCTCTAGTTTTGTTGTCGGGTACTCGCAAAAAAGACTCTGCCAAGGTCATTAATGACAACCCTTCCTCGGTATTGAGATTGTACTCAGCTATAAACTGCGAAAGCAGGTCTGGTTTTCTGGATTGACGTAAATTTTCAATTAATTTAGCTGTTTTCAAACTGATTTGAGCTCTTTGTTTGTGGCTAGTATTCTCACATGCCATCAGCTCTGATAATGCAGGCTTTTCCTCCATCACTCGTGTATTTCTCACGATTTGACGCAAGTCAGTGTAGTCAGTTGTCAATTCTTGATGGATCATTTTATAAATTTTTTATTCTATAGCTTACATATTAGACAATATTACTATAAAAAAAATAAAAATTTCTTGACATATGCAAGAATTAGGAACAAAATTCGGCGATATTATATGCCTTAGATTATTTATAAATGGTTGGAAGAAGATCAGGCGGAAGAGAAGCTAGAATAGCTTTGAGAAATGCGCCGCTAGCAAAAGAAGATAAGCCGGTTAAGCCAGGCGAAATAGGTGGCAGTTATAAACCCTTGACACAGACTCAAATGGAGGCGATTGAAGAAAATATCTTTCGAATTCTTGAAGAGATAGGTTTTAATGACGCTACCCCTCATTGCATTAATAAATGTTTAGCGGTAGGCGCAATCATGGGTAACGATGGTCGACTAAGAATGCCTAGAGAGATAGTAAAAAAGGCCATGAATCAATCTCAAAGAAACCTGACTCTTTATGGCCAATCTAGTGAATATGATTTAGATTTGAGTGGATCAAAAGTTCACTTCTCCACTGCAGGTGCAGCTGTATTGATTGCAGATACTGAGAACAACAACTATAGAGAATCGACCAGTCAAGATCTATATGACATGGCCAGAATTACTGATAAATGTGAACATATCCATATGTTTCAGAGGACCTGTGTACTAAGGGATATAGATGATCCATTTGACCAAGACCTAAATTCGATTTATTGCTCGGTCATGGGTACCCAAAAACACATCGGAACAAGCTTTACTGAGACTAGACATGTTAAGGCAGGACTTGAGATGCTTCATATAATTGCTGGTAGCGAGAAAAATTGGCGAGCAAAACCATTTGTGAGTATGAGTAACTGTTTTGTGGTTCCCCCGATGAAATTTGCAGAAGAATCCTTGGAATGTTTAAGGGTTGGAGTTGAGGGCGGGATGCCTGTTCTGCTTTTATCTGCCGCTCAGGCTGGAGCAACTGCACCACCACTATTGCCAGGCGTTGTCTCTCAAGCCTGGGCGGAATGTCTAGGAGGACTAGTTTATGTTAATGCTATTAAGTCTGGCGCACCAGCAATAATAGGGACTTGGCCGTTTGTCTCAGATCTTCGCACTGGAGCAATGTGTGGCGGGTCACCGGAACAAGGATTAATTTCAGCTGCCTGTGCCCAAATGGGGGTTTATTTTGATTTACCAACAGGCACTGCAGCAGGCATGACAGATGCAAAGTTTCCTGACTACCAGGCAGGAACAGAGCGTGCCTCTACTCATGTGGCAGCGGCTATGGCTGGAGCAAATATTATTTATGAGTCGGCAGGCATGTATGCAAGCCTTTTAGGCGCTTGTCCTGAGAGTTTGTTGCTTGACAATGATTTTTTAGGAGCCTCTATGAGGATGACAAAAGGTTTTAGTGATGTCAGTAAAGAATCATTGTGCTTCGAAGATATGAAAGATGTATGCCTGAATAATCGTGGCCACTACCTAGGCTCTGAACAAACAATTAATGTTATGCAGAGCGAATATATTTACCCTGAACTGAGTGATAGAGATAGCCCAAACGACTGGAAAGACAAAGGTAAACCGGTTATCTTAGATAACGCAATCACAAGAAAGAAGGAGATACTTGCTATTCACTTCCCTAATCATATTAGTGATAATACTGATAAAGAGTTGCGAAAAAAATTTAATATCCAGCTAAGCCGTAAAGCTATCGGGCGAGACTAACTCTCAAAATTTTTATGAAAAAACATACTCAAGTTGCAATTATCGGTGGTGGCTCACTTGGAGTTAACCTCATGTATCACCTCACACAGGAGGGATGGAAAGATGTTGTATTGATTGAAAAAGGGGAACTTACAAGCGGCTCTACATGGCATGCCGCTGGCCTTTGTCCAAACTTTAATGGCAACCACACACTTTCTAGTATCCACCAATATACCATCAAACTATACGATCAGATTCTACCCAAAATAACGGGACTGCCATCCTCATTCCACAAGACCGGTTCCCTACGTGTGGGTTACACGGACATTGAAGAACAATGGTTTCGTCATGTTATTAGTAAATCAAATCATATCGGTTGTGAAATGTATTTTGTCTCAAAAGAAGAAGCCAAAACTATTAATCCGATGATGGACATTGATGGCGCAAAATGCATCCTGTATACACCTAACGATGGCCACATTGATCCAACAACCGTTGTAACGCAACTGGCACAACTTGGTAAAAAAGCCGGCGCCCAAGTAAGCAACTTTAACCGTGTCCTTGAAATAAATATTATGGCTAATGGTGAATATGAATTAGTCACCGAGCAAGGCAACATTGTGGCCGAGCATGTGGTCAATGCAGGGGGATGTTTTGCCCCGCAGGTTGGAGCAATGGTTGGCTCATATGTCCCTCTAGTGAACCTTCAACATCAATATCTGATTACAGAAAGTCATCCCGAATTTGCCTCACTGAACAAAGAATTGCCAGTTACTCGGGACTCATCTGCAGCGGCATATATTAGACAGGAAGGTAATGGCTTTTTAATTGGACCATATGAAGAACGCGGCTCAAAACCTTGGGCTCTCGATGGTCTAGACTGGTCCTTTGATAGAGAATTATTTGAAGGCGACATTGAACGCCTCATGCCCTGGTTAGAACGCTGTATGGATCTCTTCCCATTATTCAAAGAGGTAGGCATTAGTAGTGTTATCAACGGCCTTATTACCCATACACCTGATGACAATTTGCTTGTTGGTCCCGCTAAAGGCTTGACAAACTTCTGGAACTTGTGTGGCGCAAGTATCGGTATTGCACAAGGCGGAATTGGTAAATACTTGGCACAATGGATGGTTCATGGACAGACAGAATTAAATATGGCCTCACTTGATTCTCGCAGGTTTGACCAATGGGCTGATAAGAAATACTGCATTACTCGAGCCATCGAATCGTATGAAAGAATGTATGCGATGGCAGTGCCCAACGAGAACCGCCCGCATGGTAGACCTTTGAGGGTCAGTGCGCTGCATAATTTGTTATCCCAAAAAGGGGTAATCCATAGCGTTAATACCGGTTATGAGAAGCCTTCCTGGTTTACAACCCAAAACATTAAAAGTGAAAGCCATACTTGGTCGCATAGCGAAGCCCATGAAGCTGTCGCTGAAGAATGTTTAGCGGTTCAGGAACATTGCGGAGTCACCGATATTAGTGGAACGGCAAAATTTAGAGTCACTGGAAAAGATGCGTTTGTGTTTCTCGACAAATTATCCTGCAACAAACTGCCCTCTAAGGATGGCAGAATCGGATTGAGCTTATTCCATGCACCAAAAGGTGGCATTATGGCAGAACAAACCATCAGCAGAATTAGTCAAGAAGAATTTATTTTGATGGGCGCTATTGGGTCTCAAGTGAAGGACTATCAATGGTTTGAATGGCATGCAAAAGAATATAAAGTCAATATCGAAGACATAA
>Ga0208640_1000755_pt1 | contig 13712 bp, 12 predicted proteins | sample ETNtaG_23_FD_185774 | JGI IMG/M metagenome (GOLD analysis project Ga0208640, IMG submission 185774) | Marine microbial and viral communities from oxygen minimum zone, Eastern Pacific Ocean - ETNP201310SV72 (SPAdes) (version 2) | ecosystem: Environmental > Aquatic > Marine > Oceanic ... | reverse complement strand
CAGAGGAAAATTTTTGTGAAATAACGCTTCATTCTTTTGTAAGGAAGTCAGCCAAGGGGAATACAACTCCTTCGACAACCAGATCGGCTTCGAATTGGATCTTTACTGTGATTCCAGTATCTCCAGCATCGCTAAGATATTTGTTGATTGGCAGATAAAATTTTGGATGCTTTTTCTGGTGCACAACTAGGCTGTCCTCCTCTTGAAGCATCTGTTTATGGGGTAGATCACTTATTTGAATTCGATTCTTTCTCTGATTAACTTCCAACTCGATATCATGGATACGCAAGTGCAAAGCCGAATGAAATGGCGGGTCAACTCTTAGCATGTTCAGATCTGAGGGAAGTTCAGCAACCAAGCTCAATCTACCGTTGTGATCAGCATTGATCGAAAATAATTTGGATTGGGCCTCCATAAAACCTTTCTGATTCTTAGTGTTCCAGTATACTTGCCAACCTATTGCTGCAACCTCTGCCATGGCTCTTGCTATCGGGCGGGCCAATGATTCGGCAGCACCTGTGTTACCGGTTTCCCGATAAGCATGGATCAAAAATCTAGACAGGAGAGTGCTTTCTGGAAAATCTCTCTGACTCTTGATTAGCCCTTCCAAACCTTCCTTTTCTCGCCCCGGAAAATTCCGGATCGCCTCGTACCAAAAAGCGATTGCGTCAATATTGCGCTCGTCCAATCGCACCCACTCTGACGACCAATGCAGAAGTTCACTGTACCTCCTTTGTCTGAGTAATTCTTTCGCTAAAGCAAACAGCAATCGACTCTTAAAATTGTAAATCCTGTCCCTTTTTTGTATATCTTTCCATTCACTTTGAAGCTGGTTGATAGCTTGTTCGGTTTGACCGTTGTCCACTTGCTCTATTAAACGTTTGAATTGGATTGAGTGTGGCTCTAAATAAGCGTTTAACCATAGGTCACCCAAGGGATTGATCAGACTCCGATCTTGTCCAATGAGAAATAAGACAAGAAACACAAGGGCGCCGACTAGCGAAAGCCCATTTCCAAACGCTTTTAAACCAATTGTCGACATCAATGGATTTTCACAAAAGAGGCACGAGTAGCGCAAGTGTCTGTTAGGCATGGCTTCGCGTCAAGAACCGATGATCCGGCTGAATTATCAATAATCCACATCATTCTTTGATAAGCTATCCGAATGCGGGTTCTCCTTGATCATATGGTCGACTGGAGCACGGTTAAGCAAAGTAATTTAATAATTGGATGTTGGTTGCAAGTCAACATTTCATTCTCTACGCTGAATTCCGGTTTTGCAGGTATTCCTGCTGCCGGGATACCGAGAACTTAATCGATATTTAATCCCAGCTTTTTAGAATTCAAATGCAGCCCTGCAAAAACCAATAGCATTAGCAACAGCACCATCAGCAGATACGGTGGGATTACTTCCAAACCGTAGATTTTGGCAAGCACTCCGGCGAGAGATGGAACCACCAAGGTGCCAAAACCTGCGGCCGCCATCTGCATGCCAATTGTATTTGCCTGATGGCTGATTCCCACACGACTTGTTGTGCTTGAAACAAGCCCGGGAAAGATCGGAGCGATTGCAAATCCCGCCACTCCAATCCCGAGAATTGAGGTCAATTGTCCGGTATTTGTCAGCAGCAGGACAATCCCTGAAAGGGCCAGGGAAACACTAAGATAAATCAGTTTTTTACCCCCTATTTTTCTGGCATATAAACCCGCGAGCAGACGCCCAATGGTAAACATTCCCCAATAACTTCCGGTCACAAATCCCGCCGTCTGCGGGTCAACTCCGCGTGACTCTGTCAACAGTGTATAAGCCCATAGCCCTAGGCCTAATTCCACCCCGGTGTAGAGAAAGAAAATCAGCATGCTCAGCTGAGCAGGGAGTGTTTTCAGTGTTCCAAGGAGAGGGGCGTCTGTCTCTGGAAGGTGTTCTTCGCTGCCGTTTTCAGTAATGCCCTCCCACATGCCTTTTGTCACAAAAAATATCGCAGCAAGAATGGCTATTACAATGGAAACAACGAGATATCCGCTTTGCCAGCGCGAGGTCATGCTTATTCCGAGGGTCATGATCACAGGCCCTGATGTAATGCCTACACCAAAACTTGCGTGCAGCCACTGCATCATGCGTTCGCTGTGGTATTTTGCGACGTAGGTGTTGATACCGGCATCAATAGCACCTGCACCCAACCCGCCAATCATGGAAAACATTACGAACATCCACCAGTACGGCGTATGAGAGTATATAAATAAAGTGCTGGCCGAAGCAGCGCAACTCAGGCTCAACAGCCACCCGAGCCCTAACTGCCGCAGCAACACACCACTTAAAAAACCCGAAAACATGTATCCGCCTGTCCCGAAGATGAGGATGATTCCCAAAGCATCAACAGGCAGATCAAAAGAGTGACGAATTCCGGGCCATGCCACTCCCAGCAGCCCATCAGGCAAACCAATTGAAATAAAAGCAACAAACGATATGACAATTAATCCCATAGATTTATGTGTAGGCTTGCCTCTAATTGAAAAGAATTTTGTTGTTAATTCAACGTGGTACCGATCAATGACAATACCAAAAAAATGATCAGATCGTGATTTTGTTGTGCCCCTGATGAATATACTTCAGGTGGAGCTGAATGTTGCGTTTGATGTGGCCAACCCGGGTGATGGTTTGTGTCAGACAAATATTCCTCGGATATCGATTTTATTGAATAGGTTTACATTAACAGATTTCTATTGATCCCCGGCGACAAAGCGAACAAAATAATCGCGGATCCGTTTAATCCCAACAGCGAGGTCGAAACTATGGTACGTAAAGCGAGGGGTCGTGAGGCCCGTAAAAGTTTGCGCAGCGCTCCTCTCACGGGAAATGTGAATCCGGTACGGCCCGGCCTGCCGGGAGGACAATACAAGCCGCTCATGGATAAAGACATCCCGCCCATTATCGATAACATCTACCGGATTGCCGAAGAAGTCGGCTTCGCCCAGGCCACTACGCACTGTACCGAGACCTGTACCGCATTTGGCGCAATTATGGGTGATGACGGACGGCTGCGCTTCCCGCGCGAGGTCATTGACAAGGCCTTGAGCCTGGCCAATCACGAGGTCAAACTCTTTGGTCAGGATCCAAAACACGATCTCGATCTGAGCGGCAAGAATGTCCATTTCTCCACCGCCGGTGCTGCGGTGATGATTGCTGATCCGTTGAACAACGAATACCGCGAATCAGGCTCTCAGGATCTTTACGACATGGCCCGCATCGTTGATACCTGTGAACACATTCATATGTTCCAGCGCACCAGTGTGATTCGTGACATCACGAATACTTATGAAATGGACCTCAATACCCTCTACAACGCCATCTCCGGAACCAGTAAACACGTTGGCACCAGCTGGGTGCGCCACACTTATCTGGAAAAATGTTTGCCGATGCTGCATCTGATCGCCGGTGGTGAAGCGGCCTGGCGCGCCCGGCCCTTTGTCAGTATGTCGAGTTGTTTTGTAGTGCCGCCGATGAAGTTTGCTGAAGAAGCTCTCGACACCTTGCGGGTGGCGGTGGAAAGCGGTATGCCGGTGTTGCTGTTGTCTGCCGGTCAGGCGGGCGCCACGGCACCGGCCTGCCTCGCCGGGTCAGTCAGTCAGGCCTGGGCAGAATGCCTGGCCGGTTTGGTCTACGTCAATGCCATCGAGGCCGGTGCGTCAGCGATTATCGGAACCTGGCCTTTTGTTACGGACCTTAGAACCGGGGCCATGAGTAGCGGTTCGCCGGAACAGAGTTTGCTGTCAGCGGCCTGTAGCCAGATCGCCGATCAATTTGATTTGCCAATAGGAGTTCCCGGCGGCATGTCGGATTCCAAGTTTCCGGATTTTCAGGGTGGTGCCGAACGCGCCTATACCCTGTTACCCACTGCACTATCAGGTGCCAACATCGTCTACGAATCCTGTGGCATGTATGCCAGCCTGCTGGGGGTGTGTCCGGAAAGCTTCATTATCGACAATGATGTGCTGGGTGCCTGCCTACGGGTTACCCGAGGCATCGAAGTCAATCAAGAGACCCTGAGTTTCGAGACCATCAAGGAGGTGTGCCTGAGCAACACCGGACACTATCTCGGCTCCGGACAAACTCTTGAAGTGATGCAGTCAGAATATCTCTATCCAGATCATGCCAACCGACAAAGCCCGACCGAATGGACAGATAATGGCAAACCAAACCTGCTGGAAGTAGCGGCCAAACGCAAGGAGGTCATTCTGAACAACTATTATCCCAAACACATCAGTGATGAGATCGACCAGGCCATTCGGGAACAGTATCCCATTCACCTGAGCCCGAAAACCACCGGCCGTCGGCGGCCGTCATGATAGGCCAGGCACGGGTCGTCATCATCGGCGGCGGTTCTCTCGGAGTCAATCTGCTCTATCACCTGACACGGGAAGGCTGGACCGACATTTGCCTGATAGAAAAAGGCGAACTCACCAGTGGCTCCACCTGGCATGCGGCAGGTTTATGCAGTAATTTTATCGGCAACATGACGGTTGCCAAAATCCACGACTACACTATCCGCCTGTATAACGAAATTCTGCCGAAAGAGACCGGCGAGGCATCGGCCTTCCATCAAACCGGCAGCCTGCGCATTGGTTACAGCAAACTTGAAGAAGAGTGGTTTCGCAATCTCGAAAGCCGGGCAAAAAATGTTGGCTGCGAGTTTCATTTTGTCAGTAAGGCAGAAGCAAAAGAACTGCAACCCTTCATGGATTTTGACCACGCAAGGGTGATCGTCAGCACGCCCGATGACGGTCATGTCGATCCGACTATGGTGGTGATGCCGATGGCGCAACTGGCCAGGGATGCGGGGGCAACCATCCAGCGGTTTACCCGGGTCACTGCCATCGAACAACACCACAACGGCGAGTGGAAGGTGATCACTGACCAGGGCGACATCATTGCCGAACACGTGGTCAATGCAGCCGGCTGTTTTGCGCCGGAAGTGAGTCGCATGGTGGGTGCCGAAATCCCGCTGGTCAACCTTGAACATCAATATCTGGTTACAGAAAACCACCCGGAACTGGAAAAACTCGATTTCGAATTGCCGGTGTGCCGGGACTCCTATTGCTGTGCTTATCTGCGTCAGGAAGGCCGTGGATTATTGGTCGGCCCCTATGAAGCCTGGGGATCCAAGCCCTGGGCCCTGAACGGCATGAACTGGAATTTTGATCGTGAACTGTTTCCGGGCGATGTTGAACGGCTGATGCCCTTTCTCGACCGCTGCATCGAACGTATGCCGATCTTTGGCGAAGTCGGTGTAAAGACCGTAGTCAATGGGCCGATCACCCATACCCCCGATGACAATGTCCTCGCCGGACCACAAGCCGGGTTAAAAAATTTTTGGAATCTCTGCGGTTCCAGCATCGGCATCGCCCAGGGCGGAATCGGGAAATACATGGCGCAATGGATGGTGTACGGCCAGACCGAGCTCAACATGGCCCCCCTTGACAGCCGGCGCTTCGGCCCCTGGGCTGATCGCGAATACCAGATCACCAAGGCCATCGAATCCTACGAGATCATGTACGCGCCGGTGGGGGCCAGCCAGCACAATCCGCACGGACGACCGAAACGTAACAGCCCGCTCTACCCCTTCCTGATCAACAACGGGGCGAAACACGGAATCGTCGGCGGTTATGAAAAACCGCTCTGGTTCAGCTGCCCGGAAGTACCTGATGAATCACTGACCTGGCTGCACAGTGAAGCCCATACAAAAGTGGGCGAAGAATGTCGGGCGGTTCGGGATGCAGTCGGTATCATCGACATCAGTGGTTCGGCGAAATTCGATATCACCGGAAAAGAGGCCGCCGCCTTCCTTGATCATCTCTCCTGCAACAGACTTCCGGCAAAGGATGGACGAATCGGGCTGACCCTTTTTCATGGGCCCGAGGGCGGTATCATGGCAGAGCAATCAATCAGCCGTATCGATGCCGAGCACTACTACCTGATCGGTGCCATCGGATCCGAACTCAAGGACCGGGACTGGATGGAACAGCACAGCCTGGGGTTTGATGTACACATTCACAACCGGACTGATGAATACGGCGCAATATTGATCACCGGGCCCAATGCCCGGGATCTGCTGGCGCAACTGACCGCTGCCGATCTCGGAAATAAAACCATGCCGTGGTTGAGTCTATCGACACTCATGCTTGACAGTGCTGACGTCCGGGTAATGCGGGTCTCCTATGCCGGCGAGCTGGGCTACGAGTTGCACATGCCGCGCTACCAGCTGCCGTCGATCTACGAAAGCCTGATTCGCGTCGGCGGAGAATACGGACTGCGGGACTTCGGTGGATATGCCTTTAATTCGTTGCGCCTGGAAAAAGCCTACCGCGCCTACGGTAGTGAATTCACCGAAGAAATCAGCGGCCTGGAAGCCGGAGTTGATCGTTTTATCGATCTCTCCCGGGATTTTATCGGTGCTGATAATTTACGAAAGCGACAATCGGATGGATTAGAGATCGAGCTTGCCATGCTCATTTTCGACGATGACATCGGTTGTGAATGTTATGGCAATGAAGCCGTTCTGATCGATGGCGAAGTTGTTGGTTTGGCCACCAGCGGTGCCTACGGTTTTCGAATTGAGAAAAGTCTCGCCTTTGCCTACCTCAATGCCGGCCTGAGGCAGCAGGATCTGACGGTGCAGGTTCAAACCTCTGCCGGAATGCGTGAAGCTCACATTGAATGCCGGGTGCCCTGGGATGCCAAAAACGAGCGGCTGATCGCCCGCTAGTTTCTGCCAAGATCCGTGTCAATGGGTTTGCAACGAATGCCTGTTTAAAAGATTGAACCAAGAGACTGTTTCTCGGCTCTGGAGCAACTGGAAACCGACAAGAACGACAACAGCAACGCAAAAACAATTTTGATCAATACAAATCACAAATAGGTAGTTAATACCACTATTGAAACGTTCTAATTACTTTTCTTTTTTCTTTCTTTTTTTGTTCTCCATTGGGGCTTTCGCCAACAATGATCAACTAAGAGAAATTGCCTCAGGTCTGGGTGTTCCCTGGGGTATGGTTTTTGTCGCACCGGATGAAATTTTATTTACCGAACGCCAAGGCAGAGCAGGCATTGTTAACATTCATTCAGGACAAGTTCGCTATATCAGTGGCATACCACCCGTAATAGCCTCTGGACAGGGTGGTTTAATGGATGTTGCCAAGGCCCCCGATTACAAACCAGGTGACTGGCTCTATTTAACCTATTCCAAACCCCTTGATGGTCAAGGCAGCACCACTCTTGCCAGAGCGCGTCTGGATGGTCACGCCCTGAAAAACTGGCAGGATCTGCTTGTTACCCGGTCAAGAAGTAAGGCTAATGTTCATTATGGCAGTCGTATTGCTTTTGATGACAAGGGTTATATTTATTTTTCCATCGGTGATCGAGGACACAGGCCCAATGCTCAGGATTTAACAACCCATGCCGGTTCAATTATCAGGCTCAATCGCGATGGAAGTGTGCCAACAGACAATCCTTTTGTTGATTTACATAATGCCCTGCCGGAGATTTGGAGTTATGGTCATCGCAATCCACAAGGCCTCGCTTGGGACAGCGAAAACAAACGCCTCTTCTCCATTGAACATGGGCCCAGAGGCGGAGATGAGATCAATCTGATACAAAGGGGCGGAAATTATGGTTGGCCGATCATCTCCTATGGCAAGGAGTACTGGGGACCGTTTGCTGTCGGTGAGGGAACACATAAGAAAGGGATGGAGCAGCCGATTAAAGTCTATACACCTTCAATAGCGCCGGGTGGTCTGCTCTACTACACCGGCGATGCCTTTGAAGATTGGCAGGATGATCTATTTGCCAGTGCGCTTAAACTGCGTCATATCAATAGAATCACACTAGACTCACAAGGCCATGCCATTGCTGAAGAGCGGTTATTTGAAGCGCTAAATGAGCGCATCAGGGCAATCATCCAGAGCCAGGAGGGGTGGATCTTTTTTTCAACAGACAGTGGAAGAATCTATGTCATCACCCCTAAATAAGAAATGTAATAATGATGATCTTGACCTGATCGAAAGCATCAAGAGGTTTTATATGGAGCAGGATAGCCTGCTTTTTTTTAACCCCCGAACGATAAACAGGATGGGCTGATGTACAGCGACTCATTTCTCCATGGTGCGCATTCCGACACCGGCATGATCTATGTCCAGGGTCACCGGGGTGCCCGGGGTGTCTTGCCTGAAAATACTTTGCAAGGTATTGAGTATGCTCTGTCGCTTGGTGTCCAATCGATTGAAATGGATGTTCTTGCAACCCGGGACGATATTATCGTGGTTACCCATAACACAAGCCTGCATCCGGATACCACCCGAACCATGTCTGGAGAATGGGTTGATGCCGATACCTTCAGGGTCAGGGACCTGACCCTGAAGCAATTGCAGGATTTTAACGTTGGCGCCTGCCGTTCGGGCAGTGGGTATAAAAAACGGTTTGCTGACCAACGCAACCTTGATTTTGCAGCGATTCCTGCGCTCACCGATGTTTTTGAGCTTCTGGTTCAGCCTCGATATGATTTAGCTTGGCTTAACATTGAGGTTAAATCTGACCCCATCAACCCAGAAAAAACTGCGCCCATCAAGGTTCTTGTTCAACAACTGATTGATGACATCAGGGCATTTCGACTGGAACGGCGTGTTGCTGTGCAGAGTTTTGACTGGAATGTGTGTCTGGAAATGCAGTGCTTGGCACCGCAAATGACAACCTCCTATCTCAGCAGTGTTGGGCCTGAAGACCAATACGGCAGTAATAACATCTATCCTGATTCACCGTGGATGGGGCCGCTTGCCAATGCCCACCTGGAGAGTTCGCTTCCAGAGGTTATTGCAAAGGCAGGCGGCAAGATGTGGGCCCCTTATTTTGGCAACCTGACCAAAACAGATATGGGTCTTGCGCGCAGTTTGGGGCTAATCACTTATGTATGGACAGTCAATGAGCTGGCTGATATCGATAGGATGACAGCGCTGGGCGTCCATGGTGTTATTTCTGACTATCCACTCAAGGTATTAGAACATCTTTGTTCACAGGGCCTGGCGGCTTCATTTCTTCCTCAGGAATAGAGTGCCCGACTGTGTTCTGTTACGCCTGTTATCCCCTGAGCCGTTGTTTGATCCCAGGCAGGGCCGCCTGCGGCCGTTGCGTAATATAGGTGATTGAAAACAGTCGCTAATGGAGCAAATTGTGTGCTGTGGATTCAAAAGAGAAGAGAGGAGAGGGTGAAATCGCTATTAAGGAAAACAGGAGCGATGTAATACAGACAATAGCAGGATTCTGGGGCCCGCTGATGGCCCAAAGCCCCGCATCTGCAAAAAGCAAATCCCTATCCCTCCACGATTTCACAACAGATTAAAACTATTGGGTAAATCAACTTTGGGTAAAGACCAAAATTTCCACTCTTCTGTTTTGCGCTCTGCCTTCAGGATTGTCAGAGCCATCTTCTTTCTCATTTGGGGCTACGGGTTGGGTCTCCCCCAGGCCTATGGTATGAAGAAGATCTTTTGAAATACTTGTATTTGTGAGAAGCCAGGTTTTGACACTCAAGGCTCTTTTTTCTGAAAGTTTTTGGTTGTAGGCATCACTGCCCTTAGAATCTGTATGGCCAAATATTTCTACCTTTGTGGCTTTATGCTTCACAATGGTGGCTAGGGATTTTAAACTCTCTAAGGCCTCTGGTCTCAAGTCAGCCTTGTCAAAATCAAAAAGAACATCACTGGATAAATCAATTTTGATTATGGTTTGAGTGACTTCGGCTTTTAAGTTGTCTATGGCTTTGTTGAGTTCTTTAACATCAGCTTTAAGTGTTAAGCCTGACAAGCCTTCGATAACCAGAGACTCTGATATGAGAGATAAAGGGTTGGTAGAAATGATTTTTAACGCCCCCTTGTTTTCACCTAATGCCTTTAGAGCAGACTGTGCTGCAGCTGCAGCACCAGAGTCAAAAGGTTTATCTGCATCCCAAGCTTGAGCTTGAGGAATAAGAAACAAAGTGAAAACAATGATGGGAATCAGAAACTTCATCTGGAAATATTAAGTTTCTCAAAAGGAAGGGCCCCAGGCAGATTTATATTGATGGTTTCTACCCCTGCGTCTGGTGCTGGCATTTTAATCCATGCCAGTTTCATTTTGCCAGCTTCCACGTGGAGTTCTAAATTTCCATAATACAAAGAAGGAGCCATGATAAATGCCCCTTTCTCATCTTTTAAGATGTGGTATTTTTTGTTTTGAGTGGAATCAATGTAATAAATTTCTGAAGGTTTCATCTTTATTATAGCTTTGGCTCCAGAAGTGTTTCTAAAAACAAAAACAACGGTTAACACATTGTCAATCACCTGAGCTTTTGTAATGTCAATTTCAAAATTGGCATCCAAGCTCATTTGGGTTTGGATAACTCCAGCTTGAGCAAAGCCGATAGGAGTTAATAAACAGAATAAAAACAGAGGGAGAAAAATCTTTTTCATGGCATGTCCTTTTATTGCAAATTGCTCTTATGGAAAGCAGAGCTGTTGTCAATGATTAAAAATTAGAGGTCTCACATGGTCGTCACAGTTTTTTGAATACTGCCCGGATAAGCCAAAATATCCTCAAAATTCAAGGTGACTACAGTTTTACCCAAAAAGGCAGTGTTGTCACTAGGTTGGTGGCCCAGATTAATAATGCAGTCTGGGGATTTTAGCAAAAAGGTTTCTTCATTGAGATTGGAGGTGAAGATTTGGAGGGTTGGGAATTTGCTTTTGCAGATTCATCATCCTGAGTCATCAGCGGGCCCCAGAATCCTGCCGTTATCTGTTTCACATCACTCCTGTTTTCCTTAAATAGCGATTTCACCCTCTCCTCTCTTCTTTTTTGAATCGACAACATACAATTTGCTCCAATTAGCGGCTGTTTTCAAGCTCCATTGCCACACAGGAGCCTATGTGCAAAAAGACTTCAGATGATTCACTTTATGCTAAGGTGGATTTTATGGTGGCGTCTGTAAAGTGTACCCCTTCCTGAACGGCGTTGTACTCATATACATGCTCCTGTGGCGTGGGTTAACATGCGGTTATATTTCCAGACATCAAGATCCACCTTTCTCTGGTAAAGGAGAACACCATGGCCCGCCCTCCTGTTCCTTATGATTTCCTTCCCGCCGTCGGTTCATTTACTGTGATCAGTAATGATGTCCATGATGGTGAGATGCTTGCCATGCCCCAGGTATCTGGTATTTTCGGCGCCGGTGGTGAAGACATCTCACCACACCTGGCATGGTCCGGCACCCCGCGAGAGACTCAAAGTTTCGCTGTAACGTGCTTCGATCCTGATGCCCCCACCGGAAGTGGCTTCTGGCACTGGGTGGTCTACGATATTCCCGCCGAAGTCCAGGAACTGGCTAGCGGTGCGGGAACTGCTGATGGTTCGGCGCTGCCCGACGGCGCGAAGCAATTAAGGAATGATGGGGGGCTCTACGGTTATCTCGGTTCAGCACCACCGGCCGGCCACGGCCCGCATCGCTACATCATTGCTGTACATGCGCTCAGCACAGCCACCCTGCCAATTAATGAACAGGCCTCGCCGGCGGTATGTGGATTTAATATGTTTGCCAACACTCTGGCCCGGGCTCTCATCACGCCCATTTACGAACAGACGTAGGCACCGGATGGCATCATCATAGCGGGCAGTACAACAACCCATGGCGACTAGGGGTGAAATCAAACCATCGATTTTAGTTATCGTTTATTAATAACCGTTCTGAACTAATAAAATGGGCTGGGCGATTGAATGCAGCTCCACACCAGGTCTCCACTATCAGTGACTCCATAAAACGGAGAACAACGATGAATAGAGCACTATCCCCTCAAACAGGTATCAACGTTATCTAATGGCCGGACTCTTCACCTCACTACTGTTTCCCACTCAGGTTTTCACTGCCAGTGATAACAATCTGATCTGCGGCGATGAAAATGGATTCAGCCACCGCAAACTCAATAGTGATGAGCGGGACAACCTTTGTGAAAGTTATTCCGGCAAAGTGATACTGGTGGTCAATACCGCCAGTCGTTGTGCTTTCACCGGACAGTATGAGGGGCTGGCAAACCTCTACTCAAGGTATCGCTCCAAAGGTCTAGTGGTGGTGGGATTTCCCTCCAACAACTTTGGCCGTCAGGAGCCCGGCGATGAACAGAGTATCAAGAACTTCTGTGAGCTGACCTACAATGTGGAGTTCCCGATGTACTCCAAGACCCGGGTCAAAGGTGAGAATGCTGACCCTCTTTATCTTGCACTTACCTCTATCGCTGGCCCCCCGCGCTGGAACTTTCACAAATACCTGATTGACCGCGAAGGCAGGCTCGTCGGCAGCTACACCAGCTTCGTCAAGCCTGAGAGCAGGACCATGACCCGGGCGATTGAAAAACTGCTCTAATTGAAAGCTTGCTGGCTGCACTTGGGCCACTCTTGCTCATTGGGTGACGCTTGATCTGTTGGCGGTTAAGCCTAATCTTCTTGTGCTTCGTGCAGACGTTGTCTGCATCACAGCTTTTGAGTCTCGTGTCCTACGTCCGGCTAGCCCTATCGACCGCTAACTGGGTAAACGCAGGACCGGCAACTAGTATCCTTTTATTTTTTTATATATTTCATATTTTATTCGACCTAATGGGTTTTGTGTATACGATCTTCCTCCTCGATAAAAAATATTTGTTTGATCTATTTCATTGCTAGTTGGTAGATAATAAAAGATTGTATTATAATAATTTTTTAGTTCATCATAATTATTAAATTTGTTTTCAAAAGTATCTTTGTAATTTAATCTATTAATTTTTTCATAATCTAAGTTTGATGTTTGCCACTTCTCATTTTTTATATCTTCAATTGATGCAAATAAACGCACATTGTTTGTAAAATAAATCCCGTAATAAGGATCTATTATTGACCAATAATTGTCTATTTTAAAAAAAGTTAAAGGATGCCTAATTTGATTAAATTTAGCAATATAAAAAGAATCAATATTAGAATAAACCAAAAGCACTGATAATAAATCAGAAAATTGATCATCGGTACCTAGCCTTCTTTCAAAAATTGTAAGAGCATGATTATCAATAATATCTACATCTTCAGGTATTTTTTTTATGTTATTTTTTATCCATTTTGTTGTATTTAGAATTATATCATTTTCATTATTATTATTCCTGTTAATATTCTTAACTAGATATTTATAATTATAATGGCGATCATAAAAATCAATAATTTTTAAATAAATTGGAATTTCATATTCTGTTACTTTATAATTAATACCTATAAATCTTGTTGTTTTTTTTGTTGTAAACAATAATATTGCTAAAACTAATATTAAAATCAGTAAAAGTATAATTTTTTTCTTTCCCATATTATCTATCCTAACTCTAATCACAAGGAATGTTGTGGAAAATATTATTTTTTTCAAGACCAAGGGATAGGAATTTGCTTTTAATAGATCCGGATTCTAGAGCCATCAGCGGATCTGGAAACCCTGTCATTGTCTGTTTCACATCACTCCTTCATCCCTAACTGCCATTTCATCTCATCATCTCTTCTGTTTTCAATCACCAATACACAATTTGCCCCAATTAGCGGCTGTTTTCAAGCGGAGTTACCACCCAACGGCCACAGAACACCCCGCCTGGGATCAAACAACGGCTCAGGCGATATCAGGGACGGG
>Ga0208640_1000751_pt1 | contig 13723 bp, 11 predicted proteins | sample ETNtaG_23_FD_185774 | JGI IMG/M metagenome (GOLD analysis project Ga0208640, IMG submission 185774) | Marine microbial and viral communities from oxygen minimum zone, Eastern Pacific Ocean - ETNP201310SV72 (SPAdes) (version 2) | ecosystem: Environmental > Aquatic > Marine > Oceanic ... | reverse complement strand
AATGATTTTAAATTTTGGCCATACATTTGGCCATGCTTTTGAAGCCACAACTAATTTTTCTAATAAAATAAATCATGGTGAATCGGTACTCCTGGGTATGTTATGTGCCGCAGAATTTGCTTTTAGAAACAAAATATTGAAAAGTAAAGATTTTGACTTAATTAAAGAACATTACTCCGTATTAAATTTGCCAAATAAAATCAGTGATTATTTTACAAAAAAAGATGTGAAAAATATAATTCAATTTATGAAATCTGATAAAAAAAAAACTGACTCAAAAATAAAATTAATATTGATTAGTAAAATTGGAAAAACATTAAAATCTAGAGGCTTAAAGGATTCTATTTTAATAAATTATTTAAATACAAAATTATTTTGAAATTAAATTATAATTATTTGTAAAGAATGGATACTTCTATCTATTTCATCTCTTAAGATACCATGTATTTTTCTATTTGCTTCAATAGAACTAATTTTTTTTAATTCCGATGATTCAATTATTAATTTTATATGAAATTTGTCTTTACTGAAATTTTGATGTTTCTTGTGCAAAAAAGATTTATCCTCTATTTTAATATTATTAATATTAATTTCTTTTATTAATTTCTCTTTTAAAATTTTTACTAAGCTATTTATCTTCATTAATGTTATAATATATATAATATGGAAAATATTTGCGATTATAAAAATTGTAAAAAAATTGCTAAACACAAGGCGCCAATCGAAAAAGATAATAGCAAAAAATTTAGATGGCTATGTTTAGATCATATAAAAGAATTTAATCAAAGATGGGACTATTTTAAGGGTATGTCAGATCATGAAATATATAATTTTTTAAAATCTGACATGACATGGCATAAACCGACGCAGAGTTTTAATTCACCGGACAATTTTTTTAATATATTGTGGAAAAATACTCTTAATGAAGGAAAGAATATTTTAAATTCTGAATATGGAAAGAAAATTAAAACAAAAATTAATTTCTCAAATAAAGATATAGGTGCATTTAAAATTATTGGATTAGAAGTTGGCACAAAATGGGACATAATCCAAAATCAATTTAAAAAACTTGTCAAAAAATATCACCCTGATATGAATGCGGGAGACAAAAAATTTGAGGAAAAGCTTAAAATAGTTACTTTAGCTTATACTCAACTTAAGTTAGCTTATAAAGGGAAGTAGATGACGCCAAATATAGATATTAAACCTGATATTAAAATTTCTGTTAATCAATCTTTTGGCATAGATACGGATATGCTGGTTGATGGTTTTTCGAAAAAAAACGAATATGTTCCTGAAATTGATAAAGATTATAAGTTTGATAGAGATACTACACTTGCCATCATATCCGGCTTTGCTTTTAATAAAAGAGTCTTAATACAAGGATACCACGGTACAGGAAAATCTACTCATATTGAGCAAGTGGCTGCAAGATTGAATTGGCCATGCATAAGAGTGAATTTAGATAGTCATATTAGTAGAATCGATTTAATCGGAAAAGACGCAATTGAAATAAAAGATAACAAGCAAGTTACAGAATTTAAAGAAGGCATGCTTCCTTGGTCAATACAAAATCCTGTTGCTTTGGTTTTTGACGAGTACGATGCAGGAAGACCAGATGTAATGTTTGTAATTCAAAGGGTTTTAGAATCCGATGGAAGTTTTACTTTATTAGACAAAAACAAAGTACTTAAACAAAATAAGTTTTTCAGGCTTTTTGCAACTACAAATACAGTAGGACTTGGTGATACAAGCGGTTTATATCCTGGCACTCAACAAATTAATCAAGGACAAATGGACAGATGGAATATTATAACAACTTTGAACTATTTGGATTTAGATAAGGAATTAGAGATTGTTTTGGCAAAAAATAAGAATTTAAATAATGTCAAAGGCAAAGAAAAAATTTCTAATATGATTAAGGTAGCAAGTTTAACAAGAAAAGGTTTCATGGCAGGAGATATTTCTAGTGTCATGAGCCCAAGAACGATAATTCATTGGGCTGAAAATTCAGAAATTTTTAAAGATACAGGATATGCTTTTAGGGTAACATTTTTGAATAAATGTGACGACTTAGAAAAAACTATTATTGCCGAATACTATCAAAGATGTTTTGGTGAAGATCTTCCAGAGTCTACGGTAAATATAAGAATATAAATGAACAAAGAAGAGGCTTTAAAAGAAAAATTTAAAATTGCCTTAACCTCCACCATAAAAGTAATTTCGGAAAAGGATAAAGTTGAAGTTAATTTTGAAAATAAAAGTTTAGGATCTAAGAATTTTACTTTTTTTGACTTGGACAACTTAAAGAATATTGAGGACTATACCAAAATCAGAGCCGAAACTGATTCTGAAGCTTTAAAATTAAGATATTCCAACAAGAAAGTTTATCAGAAAAATTTACCAAAAACTTCTACTGCAAAATCCTTATATAATTTAACGGAGAAAATTAGATATGAAAAAATAGGCTCCAATAGCCTTAAAGGTATTAAACAAAATCTTTTAAAAAATTACGAGATTAGACAAAAATACAAAAGAAAAGATCAACTAAACACTAAAGAAGATGTGAGTGCTAAGGAAGCTTTTGAATTATATCTATTGAAACATTTCCATAACGTTAAACTTACAAAATTATCTAAAGAAATTTTAGGTTTTTGGGAAAAAATGTTTGACAAAAAATTAAATAATAAAATAGATTTTTTCAAACAAAACTTTCATAACCAAGAAATTTTTAATTCTACCTTTTCCAAAATAATTGAAAGTATGGATATTGGAGAAAATTCTGAAGAAAAAGAGCAAGAAAATGAAAATGAAGCGAATAATAATGACGATCAAAATGATAACAAAAATGAGCAAAATAATGATGAAAGAGAAAAAAACAAACTAGAAGTGAATCAAAATAGTTTTGAAACAGAATTTGATCTTAATGATGTTAAAATGGATGAAAGCTTAGTAGATTCAGAGTCTGATAATAATCCAAAAATAATAGAAAGACGAAACTATCAGAGTAGTAGAAACTTTTATAAAATCTACACTGAAGAATTTGATGAAATCGCTAAGGCTGAAAAACTGGAAACAAATGAAGAAATAATCAGATTAAGAAAAAACCTTGATCAACAATTAACAGGTTTTCAGAACGTAATAGCAAAATTGGCTAACAAATTACAAAGAAAATTGTTGGCAAAACAAAATAGATCCTGGCAATTTGATCTTGAAGAAGGGCTATTGGATAGTTCCAGATTAACAAGAGTCATAATTGATCCGTTTAATCCACTTTCATTTAAGAAAGAAAAAAATACAGAATTTAAAGATACGATAGTTACTTTGCTTATTGATAATTCTGGTTCAATGCGTGGTAGGCCAATCACTATTGCTGCTATTTGTGCCGACATCTTGTCAAGAACATTGGAACGTTGTTCAGTTAAGGTCGAAATATTAGGATTTACTACAAAAAATTGGAAGGGTGGGCAAAGTAGAGAAAAATGGAATTTGAATAACAAACCCACTAATCCAGGTAGACTCAATGATTTGAGACATATAATTTATAAATCTGCAGATTTACCCTGGAGACAATCAAAAAAAAACATTGGTCTCATGTTAAAAGAAGGCATTCTAAAAGAAAATATCGATGGAGAAGCAATTAAATGGGCTCTCAACAGAATTAAAAAAAGAAAAGAAGAAAGAAAAATTATTATGGTTATTTCAGACGGAGCTCCAGTTGATGATTCGACTCTATCCACAAATCCAGGAGATTATTTAGAAAAAAATTTGAAACAAACAGTTAAATTTGTTGAAGACAAATCTAATATAGAAATTTTAGCCATAGGAATTGGTCACGATGTATCCAGATATTATAGTAAAGCAATTAAAATTGCCGATGTTCAAGAACTAGGCGATGTAATGATTGATCAACTAGGAAATCTGCTTGATAAAAAAACCTCAAAATCTTTAAATTAAATTCTTTTTAAATCAGCATTAAGCCAAGTTATATTAACAAGTGCACCGCTCATTTTCGAGGCATTTTTAAAATCTATTTTTCCATAATTTTTTTCTAATAATGTTTTGCCAATAAATGTTCCTAATCCCAAACCTATTCTTGGCTTGTTTTCTTGAGAAGCAGATATAATGTAAGGTTCACCAAGTTTGTCAATTATATCATTTGGAAAGCCAGGTCCGTCATCGCTAATTTGTATTTCAGTATTTTTTTCATCGCTTATTAACTTTATTTCTACTTTTTGTTTAGAAAATTTATTTGCATTGCCGATAAAGTTTCTTAAACCATAATTTATTTCAATAGATCTTTTGAATTTAATGGAATTTTTATTTTCTATGGTATTAAAAAAAAATTTTTTTTTGCTTATTTCTTGAAATGTTCGGATAATTTCGCTTAAGTAATCATGAAAAGAAGATTTAAAACCAATAAATTCATCTCCCAAATGTGGATTCATAGATAATTTTTTTAATATTTGATTACATCTATCACTTTGGCTGATTAATAGATCGATCTCTTTTTCTAATTTTTTGTTACCCTTTAGTTCTTCTTTTAGTTCTTTTACAACTAAGAATATGGTAGATAGCGGGGTTCCTAAAGAATGGGCTGCTGCCGCTGCCTGTGCGCCTAGAGACGACAATTCATGTTCTTTTGCAATAACATTTTGAATATTATCTAAGGCTTCTTTTCTTTTTCTAGATTCTTCTCCAAATTTTGAACCAAAATAAACCAAAAATATTAGACCTATAATTATTGCCAATGGAACAGCATACAAATAATGATCAGGAACCTGAAATTGTAAATGCATCGGACCTGGTAAATCAAAATGAAAAAAGGTTAAAATAATTATAATAAATATAGTTATGACAACTAAATTAATTGTACTGGATAATTTTAAATAGATTGAAGAAAATACCGAAGGTATAATCAGTAAAAATATGAACGGATTAGTTGCTCCTCCCGTAAGATAGATTAAGATACCTAATTGAATAATGTCATAAGTTAAATAAATTGTAGAAAGGTTATTGTTTAGCTGATTTTGTTTTATTTTAAATTGAAGAAATAAATTAGTTAGAACGCCGATACCAACTATAAAACTGCAAATTAAAAAATAAAAATCAAATTGAAAAATTAATTTTGAAACATTAACTACAACAAATTGACCCAGTAGCGCCACCCACCTCAGGTTTACAAAAGTATTTTTATTAAGCTGAAAATCTTTCGAAGATTTAAACAGCTTGTCTAAATTCATTAAATTAAATATCTAGGTTTAAGACATCCAAGGCTCTGTTAATAATAAAATCTTTTCTAGGAGCTACATCGTTGCCCATTAAAGTTTGTATTAATTTTTGATCATCTTTAGATTTTACTTTTGTTTGTTTTGAATATTCAACTTTCAACAAAGTTCTAGTTTGTGGATTGAGAGTAGTGCTCCATAGTTCTCCTGGGTTCATTTCACCAAGGCCCTTGAATCTTTGAATGTTCATTTTCGATTTTTCATTATGAATGAAAGCTTTATATTTACTGGAGTCTTTATTAATTTTTTTAGATTTTTCCGAAGATTTTATAATAAAGGTCTCTAGTTCTTTATCATCTTTAATATATATATTTTTTGTTCCTTTTGAGATTCTGTAGAGTGGCGGCCGAGCAAGAAAAATTTTGCCGTTTTCAATAAGTTTATAAAATGGATAGTTGTTAAAAAAAGTTAACAATAAAGTTCTTATGTGTGAACCATCAACATCTGCATCGGTCATAATAATAATTTTGCCATATCTTAAATCGTCAATTTCGAAATCTTTTGGATTTACACCAAGTGCATTGATCAAAGTAACAATTTCATTTGATGACATCATTTTTGAAAGAACTTTGGTTTGATAATCTTTTTCATTTCCATTTATTTTTGACAAGCCATTGTTATCAATGTGAGTATTTAAAATTTTTCCTCTTAGCGGTAGGACAGCTTGAAATTTTCTATTTCTACCCTGTTTTGCTGAACCACCGGCTGAGTCTCCCTCCACAATAAATAGTTCAGTGTTTTCTGTTTTCCCATCTTGGCAATCAGCAAGCTTTCCAGGAAGTCCTGTTAGTTCTAATGCCCCCTTACGTCTGACATTTTCTCTAGCTTTTCTAGCAACGTCTCTTGCTACAGCAGCATGAATTGCTTTTGCTAAAACAACTTTGACAATAGGAGGATTTTGATCAAACCAGGTGGATAATTTTTCATTAATAATTGATTCGATTATTAATCTAATTTCTGAAGATACTAATTTATCTTTTGTTTGAGATGAAAATTTTGGATCAGGCATTTTGATCGACAAAACTGCTGTTAATCCTTCCCTAATATCATCGCCTGATAGAGTAATTTTATTTTTTTTCAGAAGGCTGTTTTCTTTTGCATATTTATTGATTACCCTAGTTAATGCGCTCCTAAATCCTAGTAAATGCGTTCCCCCGTCTTTTTGGAAAATGTTATTGGTAAAAGCAAGCACTTCTTCCGAATAACCAGCGTTCCATCTAATAGAACTTTCCACTATTACCTCTCCCTTCTTACCAGTGATTGAGATAGGTTTTTTGAATAATTCATTTTCATTATTATTAAGAAGTCTTTCTTTTTTATTATCTAAAAATTCTACAAATTCATCAATTCCACCATCATATTTGTTTACAAATTCTTTAGGTCTGGATCCAGTTTTGTCAATAATAGATATCTTTATACCTCTATTTAAATAGGCTAATTCTCTCACTCTTTTTTGAATGATTGATGAACTAAATGTTATGGAAGAAAAAATTTCTTTTGAAGGTAAAAAATTTATTAGAGTGCCGGTTTTGTTGGCTTTACCAATAACTTTTAGTGGAGAAAGGGCTTTTCCATCTTTAAATTCTATATAATGCTCTTTTTTATCTCTATAAATTGTTAACTTTAAATTCTGAGATAAAGCATTAACGACCGAGACTCCTACCCCATGTAATCCACCTGATACTTTATACGAACTGTGGTCAAATTTTCCTCCCGCGTGTAATTGAGTCATAATTACTTCTGCAGCAGATTTTTTTTCACCTTTATGAATATCTACTGGAATACCTCTACCATCGTCCAATACACTTAGGGTTCCATCTTTATTAACTTCAATTTTTATATTTTTACAGCAACCTGCCAAGGCCTCGTCAATAGAATTATCCAATACCTCATAAACCATATGATGCAAACCAGTGCCGTCATCGGTATCACCGATATACATTCCGGGTCTTTTTTTAACCGCTTCTAAGCCCTTGAGAATTTTTATCGAATCTGCTCTATAACTTCTTTTTTCTGATTTTGATAACATTTTTATTTTCTTTTGGAAAAGGAGAAATTACCATTTTTTTGAAACTAAATAAAATGATCTAATTTTTTATACTTAAAATAAGGTTGATAATCCTAGCCAATTTAAACTTTTTATAAATTTATTTCTTGTTTATCAATTTATTGAAAAAAACTCATTTTTAGACACAAAATAAAGAGGGAGTGGGCTTTTGCCAACACTCCCTCTAAATTTGTTCAAAAAAAATAACTTAAATTATTTTGGTGGTCTCTTTACTACTGCTGAGACCAGACGTACCATACTACTGCGGCTAGAACTACCCACTCCATAAATCGCTCCTTTTAATTTATTAAACGAATCTTGCTAAATATATAACTTAAGATTTTTTATATTGAAACCAATTAATTTCTAAAAACAAAAAAGTGAGAAATAGAGGCCATTTTTGTCCGTATCTCGCCCACTTAGTGCACACCCACTTACGGGGTGCACTAAGAATTCTTATAATCTTAAATACGATTTATATCAGGAAATCTATTGATTACTGATTTGAAAAATACCAAACTAATGCTGCTCCAACTAAAATTGCTGTCCACATAAGCTTCTCCTTTCAATTATCAATATAATTATAATTCAATTATAGCTTAACTTAAGAATTTTAACATTAAAGTCAATTAATTACTTATACTTAATTAAGTAGCATTTGAGTTCGCAAAAAAAATTATCCCTCATACATGTTTTCGGTACGCACCCAAAACCTTTCCACAATCAAAACTAATTTATTTTGAAAATTATTATTGATTTAAATAATACGCTATTGCTATTACGCCTGCAAGTACAAGCCATTCCATAAATCGCTCCTTTTAATTTATTAAACGAATCTTGATCAATGTATAACTCAAGATTTTTTATATTGAAACTAATTATTTTTTTCAAAACGGAGAAGAGAAAAAAAGGTCATTTTAATCCATATTTGCGAAAACAATCACGATATTTTATCATCTTTTCATAAATCTTTGAATCTTCCAACAAATTATTTTACTTATTTTTTTAAATAATCTAAAAAATATATTAAGCAATCAATGAACTTTAAGTTAACTAAAATTTGTTATACATTGTTCAAGTTCCTTTACAGGTAAATAGATATCACCAAATTTTTTCTGATTTTCATCTAATTCTTTTGTTTTTATCAATCTATAATTTAAATTATTGATCTGACTTATTCTTTTATTTACATTATTTGGATGTGTTGAAGATTTTATTTCAATAATATTTGTATTTGGTTCACAAAATGCCAAGTTAGCAAATGCTGCACCGTGAGCTCCAATAATAAATTTTGCATTATTAAAGAGATAAATTTGTTCAAAGAAGGACAGTTCTCCAGTTCTGTATTTTGAAAAACCTTTTTCTTTTAAAAAATTAAAAACTTCATTATCATTTTGAATTTGGCAATGTTTAAATTCAGATTCCGTTCTATCAATATAAATTTTTTCATTATTTTCAAATTGTTTAGCACACTTTAAATAGATATCTCTTAGCCAATGAATAATCCAAGCAGGTAAAAATTCTACTTCATTAAGAATGAATCCTTTATGGTACCAAGGGTGATCAACAACAATAAGCTCTCTTGCTTCAATATGTCTGTTTGTATTGCTATTTAAAATTTTATTTTTATCAATATCTAATACTGAAAGAGTTTGTTTTTGAAAATTTTGTAAACTTGAAGCATAAAAGAAATCTATTTCTTTTAATGGATAATGTTCCGAACATAATTTTATTTTTGGCAAAATATCAAACAACCAATGTAAATAATTTTTATTACCACTTGCTCCCTGAACTAAGGAAAGGACTCGTCCATTTATTTTTTTTTTTACTCTTGAAGTTCCTTTGATTAAAACTACATTTTCTTTAGCATCTTTTAATTCTCCTGAAATTTGCTGATATGAAACTTCGTTAACCAAGGTGTTGCCATCAATAATTGCAACATGTTCAACGTAGTCCGTATAAACTCTACCATTCTTAATTTTGTAAGAAAAATAATTTTTAGAACCTTTAATATCTGAAATAATATTTTCAATTTTTTTTTTAATAATATTATTAGAAATAATACCATTTCTTTCATACTTTATACTTCCGTAAATTAGTATGAAAACTAATTGGAAAATTTTTTTAAAATAAAATTGAACTTTTTTTTTAAACTTTATCATATTAGTATATTGACTTTAAAATATAAAAAAGAAATGAACAAATTACATTTATTTTACTTAATCAATAAATAGTTAAAAAATTTATGTTTATTAGATTATTATCTTTGTATCAATGATGTTTAAAACTTTTTTGAGACAATTTTCAGTGATAAAAGATCCTTATTAGAGGACTGTGCATTTATATGAATATTTGTGGGTAATATGAATGTAATTGTATTAATTAAAGAAAAAAACTTTTATGGATAAAGATTTAGAAATATTTTGTGTCACTGATAAACATTTTAATTTTTTTAATGATATCAAATATAATTTGGCTGCTGTGGGAAAAAATAATTTTCCATCCAATTATATAACTTGTGATACTGGTGAAAATATTTTTTACAAAGAAGAGTATTACTCGGAATTAGCCTTTCATTATTGGTTCTGGAAAAATTTGTTAAATAATTATTCTGATGAAACGTGGATTGGATTCTGTCAAAAAAGAAGGTTCTGGTTACAAAAAAAAAAAGATCTTAGTTTAAAGATAAATAGCAATATTAAAGACAAACTTCTTTATAAAATTCCCGAAGAGTGTAAACAATTTGATGCAATAATTTGCGAGCCTATTGGTGTAAGTAATCCTAAATTTATGAAAGTTCTTAAACATGGCTTCAAAAATTTATTAAAAGATCCATCTATAATTTTTAATCAAAAAAAACAAACAATAAAACTTCATTTTGATATGTGCCACGGATATGGCATTATTGATTCAGCAATTGATGTAATGCATTCAAAGGACAAAGTAGATTTTAAAAATTTTATTTACAACTCAATAAGTTTCAACCCACATATAGTGTTTATATCTAAACCAAATATTGCAAATAGATGGTTTTCTGATCTTTTTAGCTGGTTAGACAATTGTGAGAAAATTATTGGATTTAAGAAACTTAAAGGATATGAAAAAAGATTATATGCCTATTTAGCCGAGAGATATTTGTCTTTTTGGTTTAAGAAATATACTAACAGTATTGATTGGCCGTTAATTACAGTGGATATTGAAAATATTTAATTAACAACACAAATGTCATCATCAAAAAATAATTTCACTATAGTAATTGTAACATTTAAAAGCGAAAAAATTGTGGAGACATGTTTGAATTCAATTGAACAAAAATACTCAGTAATTATTGTTGAAAATTCTAGAGATTCAAGTTTTAAAAAAAAAATCGAAAGTAAATTTTCTAACGTCAAGTGTTATTTAACAGGATCTAATATAGGAATGGGTTCCGCAAACAATATTGGGATAAAATTGGCTAAAACTAATTATGTCTTAATTCTAAATCCTGATGTAAAATTAATGCAAAATACCATAATTAATTTAACATCTGAAATTGAATTGATTAATAACTTCGCGATTGCGGCACCAATGGAAATTACAGATTTAAAAAAAAAGAATTATGGTTTTATTAATAAAAATCATTCAAAAATAAACAATCGTCCTTTCAAAGTTGATTATGTTGATGGATTTGCCATGTTAATCAATAAATCAAGGTTTAAAAAAAATATTTTTTTCGATGAAAATATATTTATGTATTTAGAGAATAATGATCTTTGTAAACGAACAATAGAAAATAATGAAAATATTTATGTAATCCCAAAATCACAAATAGTTCATTTCGGTGCAAAAGCAGTAAGCGATAAATTTCTTAATGAAGTTGAATTTTCAAGAAATTGGCATTGGATGTGGTCCACATTTTATTTTAATAGAAAACATTATGGTTATTTTTTTGCCTTGAAAAAAACATACAAAAAGTTAATAACGTCAATAATTAAATATTTATTTTTTACATTAACTTTTAGTCCTATAAAAAAAAAAATTTATTTGATGAGATTTTCGGGACTTTATAATTCTATTATTGGAAAAAAATCTTGGTATAGACCGAAAATTAAATAATTTATTAATATAAAAAAATTTAATGATACAAAAATCAACGGTAGCCACTTATTGCTTCATGTCTAGTTTTTTTTATTTTATACTTTGATTTATGAATTTATGAAAGTAACAAATTTGATGTCCTGATTTAATCATTGATCCACACTATTTATGTCGTGGAGAGATGGCCGAGTGGTTTAAGGCGCACGCTTGGAAAGCGTGTATACTTGAAAAGGTATCGTGGGTTCGAATCCCACTCTCTCCGCCATTAATTTAAACTTTCCCATCTTTTAAAAGACGTTAAGACTGATTTGATCACTCGCCGATCACTTTAAATGCTTTTTTTTAGAAGAAATATTAATAAAATGCTCTTTAAAATTTAAAATGATTAAGAAATTCTTAGACCTTGAAATGCAACCTCTTGCAAATAAATACCTAAAAAAAAAAGATATAATAGGAAAAAACAGGGAACAATTTTACCATTTAGAGGTAGGTTTTAATCCAAAAACTAAGCTTGTATCTATTTTAAATACAGTGCCGTCAAAAAAAATGTTTGATGATAACTATCCATATAGATCTTCGATGTCTCAAACAATGCTATTATCATTTAAAAAATTAGCAAAGAATATAATAAATAATTACAATCCTAATTTTATATTAGAGATAGGTAGCAATGATGGTTCGTTAATAAAAAATTTTGATAAAAAAAAAATTATTTGTGTAGAACCATGTAAAAATTTAGCAAGAATTACAAAAAAAATGGGTTACAAAACTTATGAGAATTTTTGGAATATGCGATTAGCAAAAAAAATAAAATCAAAAACAAAAAAAATTGACCTAATTTATTCTGCCAATACTTTAAGTCATATTAATAGCTTGAATTCGGTTTTTGAATCAATAACTAATATTTTATCTAATGATGGAATATTAATAATAGAAGATCCATCTCTTTTAGAGTGTTTAAAAAAAGTTTCATATGATCAATTTTATAACGAGCATATTTATGTTTTTTCTCTATTATCAATTAACAATTTAATTAAGAAGTACAAACTAGAAGTTTTTAATATAGAAAAATTAAATACTCATGGAGGATCATTAAGATATTATATAAAAAAAACTTCAAATAAAAAATATAAGGTTAGTAAAAAAGTAATAATCCAATTAGAAAAAGAATTAAAGTATGGTATCAATAAATTTTCAACCTATATCAAATTTAAAAATAAAGTTGAAAATTCTAAAGAAAAATTAAATAAAATCTTTTTGAAATTAAAAAGAAAAAATAAAAGAATTATCGGCTATGGAGCGACAGCCAAATCAAGTACTATTTTAAACTATTGCAAAGTAAAAAATGAAACTCTAGATTATTTTCTTGATACCACACCAAGCAAAGTTGGAAAATATATGCCTGGATCCCATATATACATTAAAGGTTATAGTAAACGTTTACTTAATAAGGCTGATTACGTTTTTTTAGGAGCTTGGAATTTTAAAAAGGAAATATTCAATAAGGAAAAACAATACATTAAAAAGGGTGGAAAATTTATAACTCATGTTCCCATTCCAAAAATAATTTAATATATGATAGTAGTATCAAAACTTGATAGACCAAAACATATAAAACATGTAATTCATAAAGACCGCAGAGGAAGTCTTACTGAAATTTTATCTATAAAAAAAGTTAAATTTAATTTTAATAGATCCGTCACAGTCACTTCAAAAAAAAATGTTATAAGAGGTTTGCATTTTCAAAAAAAATTTGCCCAGCATAAAATTATTTTTGTCTTAAAAGGAATAATTAACGAATTTGTTGTAGACATCAGAAATAATAGTAAAACTTTTTCCAAGGTTTATAATTTTACATTAACCTCTGGAGATGCATTAATAATTCCAAAAGGGTTTGCTCATGGATATAGTTCTCTTGCAAAAGAAAATATAGTTATATATTTTTTGTCAGAGGATTGGCATCCAAGTCAAGAAAGTGGAATTGTTTGGAATGATAAATTTTTAAACATAAATTGGGGAATTAGAAAGCCAATTCTTTCTAAAAAAGATAAATTGTTAAAACCGTTTTTGAAATTTAGGAAATAATATAAGAATGAATTTTTTCATCGATAAGATAACTATTATAATTGTGCTTTATGAAGAAGAAATAAATCTTATATTACGATGCTTGGAAAGTATTAGAAATTATAAAATTATTATTGTAGATAATGCTGGAAATATTTCTCTCAAAAAAAAAATCAAAGAAAAATTTGAAATATATAAATATATTTTAAATAAAAACAATTGCGGATTGGCAAAAGCTGCCAATCAA
>Ga0208640_1000743_pt1 | contig 13773 bp, 8 predicted proteins | sample ETNtaG_23_FD_185774 | JGI IMG/M metagenome (GOLD analysis project Ga0208640, IMG submission 185774) | Marine microbial and viral communities from oxygen minimum zone, Eastern Pacific Ocean - ETNP201310SV72 (SPAdes) (version 2) | ecosystem: Environmental > Aquatic > Marine > Oceanic ... | reverse complement strand
TGACCGTAGCGGGCGCGCAGAAACATCAACGATCCCAACGCGCCCGAATCAATAATCTCACGCATTTTTTGAACAGCACGGTGGTATCGGTGGTTAAATCCTACCCGCACCAACACCTTCTTTTCTTCTACCAAACGCAGCAGAGGGCGCAACTCATCGGCATGACGTGCCGCCGGCTTTTCGACCAACACGTGGCAGCCCGCGTCGATAGCGCCCGCACAGATCTCAGCCAACATGTGATGCGGCGTGGCAATAATGACAGCAGCCACGTCGTCATGATTGACCACCTCACGCCAGTCATCCGTTGCCAGGCAGTCAGAAACCGAGGTGGCCAGTGCTGCGGCAAGCGAGCGGTCGAGGTCCGCACATGCGGCGAGCCGCCGGCCGCCCAGGGCATTCGCTCTTTTGCGACCGATAAGACCGCAGCCGATAATCCCGATTCCCCCACTCACCAGGGGGCACCTCGATCAGCGGGCACGACCCGGCGCAATGTATAGATATCCGAATCCGCCAGTTCTTCTTTATGCCGAGCGAGATCCTGCCAGGGATCCCACAATGCGCTTATCAGCCGTCCTGAGATACCGTCACTGGCAGCAGAACCGAGAAATACGGCAAGTTTTGCGCCTTTTTCCAACCCTGCGCCCCCCGATGCCTTCTGCTCCAGAGCTCGCTCATGAAACTCCTTTCCAACTTTTCCTGGGCCTGAATCGATAATTTCATCGAGCATTCGGGTATTCAATGCTCCGGGGGCAATCGCATTCACATCGATCGTGTGCTTTGCCGTTTCCAGTGCCAGCGTTTCAATGAATCGTACGATACCTGCCTTAGCTACAGCGTATGAGCTGAGGTTTGGCATTGGGTTTGTCGCTCCACCACCGGACAACTGAACAATCTTGCCATAGCCTTTGCTTTTCATGTGAGGCACTACTGCCCGGCACATCAACACCGATCCCAGGAGATTAATGTTAATTGCCTGAACCCAGTCATCCCAAAGAATGGAATCTATTGGGCCTTTTGGACCATAGACTCCCGCGTTATTGACCAAAATATCAATGCTCCCTAACCTCTTTATGGTGGAATTAACAAGCGCATCGACCTCGACAGACTCGCACACATCAGCTACCTTACTTAACACTATCGACTCACTCGACGCCATCAAACGCAGACTCTTAGTGGCTGCGGACAACACGTCTTTATCCCTAGCGCATAACATGACTGATGCACCCGCTAAGACATACTGTTTCGCAATCTCAAACCCAAGCCCTTGGCTAGCACCCGTAATGATCGCTGCTTTGTTTTGCAGAGTCAGTTGTGATGAAAAAGCAGCCATTATCCAACCCCTACTGAGAAATATGAGATAGCAGGGCTTGCATCCAAGGTACTTAGAAATCTATTGCTATCAAATACTGGGAAGCCTCTCTCTGTTGTATTTTGGATGTCCTGTAAACTAACCGTCTGGTAGTCTGGCCATTGGGTGCCAATTATCAATGCGCACACTCCTTGCAATGCTTCCAATGGCGTTTCTACTCGCTCGACCTCATTTACCCAATTATCTGGTAGCTCACATTCAGATGGGTCGTGCACAATAACCTGTGCGCCCTGATCGCGAAGCCAATTACACGTCTCTACCGAAAGTGATCTACGAAGCGTGCTTGTTCCAGGCTTATAGGTAAGGCCCCAAACAGCGACACGCTTGCCTCTTAAATCACCAATTACCAACCGCATTCGCCGTTGAATCCACTTCTTATGCTCATCGTTACTTTTCACAACCGCTGCAATTAGCGGATTAATCAACTTATTTGTTGATCCAACCTTCTGCAAAAACCTAATGTCACGCGCAAGCGTCCCGCCTGAGAATGCAGCGCCAGGCGACAGATAAGCGGCGGGACCGATGCGTGTTTCAGATTTCAAGCCTACCTCTACCTCTCGAGCATCCGCACCGACAATTTCACAGATCGCTGCAACCTCGTTGATGAAGGTTATTGACATCCCAAGAAAGGCATTAATGGCATGTTTTGTCATTTCTGCCGACTCGACACCCATGTAAGCGATATTATCTGTGATTTCCTCGAACAATTTACTCAGTGCAAGCCTGTCTTCTGAACCACGAACACCGATAATCACCCGATCAGGATCCAAAAAGACCTCTAAGGCTTTGCCTAATCTAAGATTCTCTGGAGAATAAGCAAAACTCAGATTCTTATCGGGGCACTCTGTTAACGCAATATCTTCAAGTTGTTTTATAGACCCAACCGGCATCTGTGAGGACACGAGCACGATCGTATTGCTGTTAAGGAACGGTAGCACTTTGTTAATTTGTTGGAAAACAAAGTCCACGTCAGCTTGATCATTCTCGTCAACAGGAGTGTCATAGGTCACCCATAGTACCTGGGCATCGTTCACTGCATCTTCCACTTTGCTGGCAAATTTGAGATTACCGCGATGTAAACCTTTTTCAATCAAGGAGCTAAGGCCAGGCTCGCTTATAGGTGGTATTCCGTGCTGGAGATTTCTAATAGTTTGGATGTCAAAATCCAGGCCTGTTACATCATGTCCGACGGAAGCTAAACATCCGGCCGTGACGGTCCCTAGATGCCAAAGACCCTGCACACAAACTTTCATTGTCGATTCTCCAAGACCCAGTGATTCTGTTCCAACCACTTTAGAGTCTTCAATATACCTTCGCGGATACTGTATTGTGGCTGCCAGCCCAATGATCGCATGCGTTTGCAGTCAAGGAATATAAAGGGATTATCCCCGATCCAGCCCCGCTCCCCACCAGCATAGGTGCGTTCGGGCGTCACACCGAGATGGGCGGTGATGATATCGACCGATTGATTGACCTCGACATACTCATCGGTACCGAGGTTCAACAGGTTGACAGCATCCGGAGCAACTTGCACCGCCTGAAACATCGCATCCAGACAATCTTGAACATAGAGATAAGACTTTCTCTGTCGTCCATTACCGAGAATATGCAGGGTCGACGAATCATCCAGTAGCTCACGATAGAAATCAAAAATGTGACCATGAGTGTAGCGCTCGCCGAGGATAGAGACGAAGCGGAAAATCCAGCCACGCATCCCGAAACCTTCGCAGTAGGCACTGATCAAGCCTTCACAGGCGAGTTTTGACGCCCCATAAAGCGAGGTCTGCACTGGCATGGGGCAGTCTTCTGGCGTTGGAATTACGCTCGATTCCCCATAGACGGATCCGGTCGAAGAAAAAGCGATATTACGAACATTGTTCTGGCGCATAGCCTCAAGCACATTGGACGTGGCAATAGTGTTCTGTTCCAAATCTCGGCAAGGCTGCTCGATGCCGAAACGCACATCGGCGTTCGCTGCCAGATGCCAGACGAATTCCACTTCCCGCATTGCCTCGCCCAGGCTCACCTCATCGAGCAGGTCGGCTTCAACCAATTCGAATTTACTGCTTGCTAAAGCGTCATTGAGAAACGAGCGCTGACCGGTGGAGAAATTATCATAGCCGACAACCTGAAATCCATCTGCTAACAGGCGGTCTACTAGATTGCTGCCGATGAATCCCGCAGCACCAGTCACCATTGTCCTCATTGTGGATGCCCTTCGTTGATGTCACTACTGTACAGGGGCCCGTAACGAAACTTTAACAAAGCACGAACCCAGAGTATCGGGTCACGCAAGGGTCGGACCTTCTTGCCTTCGCTGAAGGAGCGCGAGATATAATTCACCGGTATCTCAAGGGGAACGAATCCCTTGCGGATGAACTTGATGACGATTTCCCAGTCCAGATCGAAACGGTTTGCTTCAAGTTCAAGGCCGTAGAGGCATTCCCGGTGAAACACCTTGTACATGGTGAAAGGGTCCTTGAGACGGGTGCCACAGGCTACATTGATCAGCCAGGTGAAAAACACCTGACCAAAATTGAACACTGTACTGAGCCACTTGCGGTCCTCGAATTTGCGCATTTTCCAGTCGCCCTTGTGCCGCGAACCCAACACGAAAAGCTGCTTTTGAGAAAATAATGGCTCCAGCAGAGCATCGTAGTCGTCGATATCGTATTCCAGGTCCGCATCCTGTATCAGCAGTACGTCGCCCGTGGCACGGGCAAGACCATTACGCACGGCGTAGCCCTTGCCGCGGGGCCGTTCCTCGTAGATTATCCGGACACCCGGATGCCCTTCGTAGGCCCGGACGATCTCCCGCGAGCCATCGGTTGAGTTACTCTCCACGATCACAATCTCGCGCTCTGCACCCTCGATATTTTTTGCCAGCACTGTATCGATCAGTTCTTTGCAGGTTGCCTGCTCATTGAAGACCGGAAGCACTATGGAGAGTCGAGGTAGGCGCGGTATTACGGGCTCCTTGACTTTCCTGCAGACAAGGACAATCCCATCATCATCTTTCCAGGTCAGGATATCGCAAAACCCACAGCGAACCAACAATGCCGAGAGATTGTGAGTATTGAAATACGCGACCCGACCGGCTGTGAATTCTTTCCAGAACCCTTTTTTTATTCGTGCGGCCGGACTATCCAGCGTCGGCAGGGTCAGCAATAGAGTCCCACCCGAGACCATCAGAGCATGCGCGAGCGAGAGTTGCTCGAGTGGATGAGTACTATAACCAAGAGTCTCGATTAGAACGCAGGCGTCAACCTGCCCCTGAGTATCACCCGCGACACCTGCCTGAATAACCGCAATGCTTTTTCCATTGGCCAGTTCTTCAAGATCAGCTGCGTGAGGCCCGGCTACGACGATTCTACGAAGAGGGTCGACACTGTGCTGCCTCAGCCTCGCAAGGATAACTGTAGATGGCGCTCTGGAGCCAGGCGGCAGTAATGAATTGGGATGAATCCCTGATAAAGTGTTGCAGTTAGCATCCTTCTCAGATTCTGGAAACGATGAATCAAAGAGTAACTCACATTCTGGACAACGGTAGAAACGATACTCGTCTGCACGAAATTCGTACTCTACGCGATCATTTTTGCATAACGGGCATTTTCTGGGTTGGTCGCTCATCAAATCCATTGTACCGGAAATAACTGTCCTCAAAGACTAAAAGCAGTCTGATGATCAGCCAATTAGTCCGTCAAAGTTATCTTGCACTCATAGTAGATGTGAGTACCATCTCGTACAATTTTGGCACACGAAACAGATTTCTTTCTATTCGTATAAGATTTTTCGAGATCTTGCATTAAGTTATTCCAGAGTTTGGCAAAAAACTATAGTGAGCGCGGGCTGCCCCCTTTAGAAACCTATCCATCACCAGTTAGGTAATGAGCAGGCATAACGGCCGTCAAAAAAAATTGGAAAGGCCCGACCACCTGGTGGCAATATCTGATTGGCCTACCATTATGTCTAGGTATTGTCACAGTCTTATTTCCAGGACATTTATTCCTCAAAAACTCGCCGATAATAGGTTTCAACTAGGCCCTACAAGATCCCTACACCAGTCCTTGGGCCTTTAATCCTCCGTCTGAAGGCGACAAGGGGTCTCATTTCTGGGCAGCCCCGTAAGTGGAACCCCTGCCCGTTTCAGGCATAGCCGCTGCACCAAAGTAAAAGGCAGCCTGTGTCCGTCTATCCAAAGCGGTGTGATAACGCCGGGTATTGTAAAACCCAAAGCAACGTGCCAGTCCCTTTTTCAGCTCGCAGGGTGCCTGGTCGGGCCATGAGGTAGTAGTTATCTCAAGTCCTCGATCAGTATCGGACACTTTTATCAATAAGCCTTACTCGATAGATACAAAACCCGAATATCAGCAACCCTATTACCGACATAATCCATGACAGATACCACAATCGGGGCCGATAAAAAAACTTAATCGTATATTGTCCCGCGTCGGGAATCTCCACGCCGCGGAAGGCGTGGTTAACAGTAATTACCTTTCCCTTTTGACCATTTACAACAACGTGCACATGTTTAGGAACATGTGCCTCAGTAAGGACAATCATTCCTCTTGATGGCGCGTTTACTTCAAACGACGTGGAGTTAGTTGTGATTTGATAAGATTGTGCAGGCACTACCTGCCGTGTAACCACGGGCAAAATCACGGCATCATCCATCACCGCCGCCAGGGGTAGCCCACCTGAACTCTGAAAAAATTGGGCAAGCGTCTCCAACGTATCGTAACTCGCCACCTCGTTAACAAAAAATGCTCGTGGCCACGCATTTTTTCGCTCCCAAACTTGCATATCTAAATCTGCGACCTTAACAATCTGTCGGGTCCCAGATGGGTAGGCTACCCTGAGATGATATTCGGTATCTGTAAGATCGTGGCCATCAGCGCACGCAAAAAGCAATGCCCGAAAAGTTGGCGTATCGACCCTGAGGTTTATCTCCCCATTCGGCCCGTTAATTAAAGGCGTATTCTCCGTTAGCGCCACACCAAGCACATAATTCCCACCCCCAGTATGATTAACCCCGAAAGGCGCCTTTCTTTCCAGTCTTAGCGCTTCAATTGTGACTGGCAGCAGTCTCTCTGGAATCTGTATCTCGACCGCGAAGGTGTTATCAATTAGGCCGTCATCTTTCAATCCTTGTCCTTGAGAGTGACAACTCACGCGATCCGTACTCACATCTAACCAGCGCAACGACAAACGAGGTAAATCGCCTGCACCTTTGTTTTTTCCCCGCAGGTCGCGCTGACTGAACCGGACGTAGTCACTCACCATATGCCGCATATCTTTGATCCGCCTCTGCGACATCAGGTATCGCACGTTCAAGACATCAAGCAATATCTCATGTTGTTGAACCTGATCCGAGTTCATGACGCGTAACCAACCCCACCCGCTTTTAGGCTCCCAGCCCATCGCGTCTAGAAACTCTAGATATTTTGGGTTCCACAGCGCATCCGGCCCATTAAGGCTCTCCAAATAAAGGAAAGAGTAGAAACCAGGCATGGGTGCCGTACCAATCCCAAGAACTCGAGCAGGGTTATCAAGCCACCGGTTTGCACCCACCCCACGTAAGAAGTTTGCCGCATGATGCTGAATCATCAAACGACTACTCGAACGTCCTATTGCATCTTTTAAAGTACCCTCGTATTCGTTAATTAAATCTGGGTGACCGCCATTTAGCCGAGCTAACTCTAGGATAACTGCCACTGATGAAGAGGTCCTATGTATCATGTCATCCGGCAGCAAGTAACCCAAAGAAGTAACTGCCGCTGAAGGTTCGAGAAGATCTGCACGAGGCGTGGGGTTAATCACCAATTCATCAAGCTCTTCCCATCCCGTTTCGGGGTGCAGCCCATGATAAAAATGAGACAGTCCAAACAAAGCAAAGAGAAACAATATGGCCTTGCCCGAATAAAAGCGATTCTTTCGATACAGCAAGATGCCGGCGCAAAATAGACAAACTGTGCCAACAATGCCTGCAGAAACCAGCAGACCTGCTGCACTGAAAAGACGATTATCAGAGATGTAAGGAGGGAAAGCCCAGTACGCAAGCAAAAATCCCAAACCAATCGTGATGGCCAGTCGCCCGGCCCTCCCCCAACTGGTCGCTATCCCCAATATCAATTGTCGTAAACCGAGTCCAGCCAAAAATATTGCAAAAGGAATTGCGGCAGTAACAAACGTCGCATTAATGTGATGAATTTCTCCAATGAAAGGAATTCTCTTACATATGGCATTTGGCACAATGCCGAATGCAAATCCCAATAATCCGACTAGCGGCAATAACACCATCCAGAATTCAGCGCTCTTATACAGTCGCCGATCTCCTACCAACGCATTCGAGGCTGCTAAAAATATAAATACATTGATGACTGGCTCCGACCATGGACGGCTACGGATCCAAGGAAAAATAGTGTCGACAAACTGAAAGAGTGATTCTGAGTAGAAATGACAGTTGGGCTTATCATTAATTGTTGAAGCAGTCGTTAACGTATCGATAAACACCAGCCAGTGGGGGGCACTTGCCAGTCCAATTGCACCCCATAAAAGCACGAGTACGCCCATTTGGCGTCTCATACAACCTGCTGCCAAAGACGCAAGACCTACGCCAATCAGACCGGAAAAATGTAAGGCTGCAAAAAGAATAGCGCCCTCTTTTGGGGTTCCAGCAAATAAATGGAATACTGATGCTGCAAAAACGCCAACCAGAGCCCAGATTATTGGCCTAGGTATATTGGTGGAGTTACGCAATCGAATTCGCTGTATCCACAGAAGATAAAAAAATGTAACCCAAGGAGCATAAGTCAAATTAAAGAATATGGGATGATTAAACCTAAAATAGAAAAAGCCGATAAATGCCGCAGATGCGATCAGGCTAACAGCGATCAGCTGGCTTCTGCTTAGAGCGAGGACGCAGGCGCCGATTCCGAGTAGAAAAAAAAGTTTGGCCAGTAAAAACTTAAGGTCCCACGCCCACCCGTTACCTCCGCCTATTACTACGATCCAGTGGAGTGGATCCAGAATCTGCGATTGACCTTGTCCGAATAGCGAAATTCCGGCGGAGTTATAGCGGTTCCATAATGGAAATTCGCCGAAGTCAAAAACTGCTTGGTGTTGAACCCGAGAGTACGGCAAATTTTGCCACGGCATGGAACCATGATCTGCGCTCAGTTTTTCCCGGTCAGTTGATTTATACCCGGGGACTAACGGCAACCCACTATAGAGTAAAGGTGGGCCATAACCTGGGGAAACAAAACTTTTCCCCATAAATATCACAGGGTAAGTGCTCAAACAAAGAGCAACTAGCCCACCAAGAAAAACGACGCGAACTGAAGAATTCTCCCAATGAAATAAACTCGTTTTCATAATCAAAATATAGCCAAGAACTACCAGTCTGGTACAGCCTTAGTAATAGCCATAAAACTATCGCGACAGCCGGTGTATAGGAAGAATAAACGCCCTATTTACCTCAGGTCCAGCAGTAGCTTGCCGCCTACTGCTGGCAGAGTTCGCCGCCGATGAACTGCGCAATGGACTACTGGTCGGGGTAGCCGGCAGTAGCATAGATTCCGGTCATCTTAATAAAAGCCTGTCAATAACCAACTGAAGCCAATTTCGCTGGGTTATCCTTGAGGCATGCTCAGCTGGTCACCAGACATCGCTATCCCAACCGCTTAACCAAATCCCCCGCCCTTAATTGCGTATAGCACATCATTGCGTATAGCACGTCAGCATGCGAGGGTCTTTGTGGCTTGTAATGGTGGCCATAGCAGTTCTCTCGTATCATTTTGATACCCGGCATTGCCGGGACATCTGGGGATTTGCTGTGCCTCAACTGTGCCCTGGGAAAAGGCAGTAGCTATAGACACTGTTTTACGCATCTGAAAAGATGGCGGCTATGGGTGGAACCGAACAGGGCTGTAACATATTGCATTGTTGATGTGATTCCTAATCCACTCCAATAGTTACCGTCAAATCTACCGTCAAAAGTGCTGGATTTGGTTGGCCCTGAGCCGACCCAGGCAAATTAGAAGAGACGGTGTTGGCCAAATAGCATCAGGACTGTCCACCGACCCCACGCAGTTGTGACGGATTGTGACTCAAATGGACAGGAAAGGACTCCTGTTTGTCACGTTATGGTCACACGGTAGGGCGGGTACCCACCCCTTTTAAAAATTCAATAAATACATATATCCCGCCCACACAGCAGAGGGGAATTTAGTGTGTACAGGTTTATTTCTTCCGTGTGATTGTGATGGCACCGTCTGCGCTGACCTCTACCTGATCACCATCCTGTATGGTTGAGCTACAGCCTGAAAGAACCAATACTGGATAGTCAAGTTCTCGGGCAACGATCGCTGCATGTGACAAAGCTCCACCCATATCAACCAGACAACCTGCAGAATTTGGGAACAGTCCGACGAGTTCAGGCTCAAGGTGCTGAGCTATTATGACCTCATTATTTTCTGATGCGTTCCCCTTTCCTGTCTTGATTTTACTGACATGACGAGCGATACCTTTAAATGACACCCTTGCAGAAACCATTTTGCCATGAAGTCCTTGTTTTTCTTCACCTTCCTGTTTCAGCCGTTCAAGAGTTTCAAGGGTTATTTCATCTCCAAGGCATATTGATGACCACTGGGTCTCATCATGCATATGCTTCATGCAAATAGTATGGATATCTCCAGTCGCAAGCTTTTTCATGCCTAAGGCTTCAATATCCGCAAGATCCAGATGAAAAATCATACCTGTCTCCAACTGCAGCTTCTTTTCAAGAGCTACTATTTGGAGTCGCAGGGGGTAGAGCCATCTGATCGCTCTGTCCTTGGCAACCTCCTTCAAATGAGTGAAACCGCTGCCGGGAGCTACTTCTCCCCATGGGAAATCAGCAAAGTTTTCAGCGAATTTGAGAGCAAGTTGGGGTGATTCGCAAAAACGGGGTTCAGAAAGTTCATAGTCATTACCGCTGCGTTGTCCCCATTTCTCTAGAAAATCTTCCATTTCACCGGTATGGTGCAGGCGGGACAAGTCCCTCATCATCTGACTGGTTAATGATATTTCTTGAGAATCTTCATCTGCAATTTGAGCAAGCAAGGTGGCAACATAGGCAACAGGGTAAATTTTTTCAGTGAATGTTTTGACATTTCTCATAATCCCGAGCGCATATTCATGAGTCGAAATAGAGATACCTTGCATATCATCTTGATATTGTGGAAATTTTTCTATGCTTTCTGCGAGCCATGTTAGCAGGATGTCCGGTTTGTTCTCTATTTTCTTTTTTAATTTTCGATTAGCCCATAAAAGTTTGGGGCTGAAACCAAATAGTTTTTTTTTCACGTCAACATTTTCATACAGTTGGCCGAAAATAGAAGAAACGTAAGGCTGATTTACAGCAGGGCAGGGTAAACCAAGCAAATCAAAAGCCAGACCTAAGGCTCCTGAAGGTGCATAGAGAAGTTCAACCAGGGATCGAGTCAAGCGACTTGGAGAGACTACAACTTCTCTAACTGCGGCATTTTGAAAAATTTTTCTGCCTTTTTGACCAATTTTTGAGGCGAGGACTTGGCGAGCCGTTTTTTCTTGCTCAACTGCAATGCCGGGATCATATAAATGCGAAGTAATGCCTCTGGATTGGAGTATATAAAGCTTTTTTTTCTTTTTTTCAAAGGCCCATTCAATATCTTGGGGGGCACCTATTTTATCTTCAATAATCATCCCGGCAAGAAACAACAATGAAAGCATATGCTTCATGTCTTTCTGCTCAGGATAAAGGTTGCCCGTCCAACGTCCGTAATCAATTCGTTTGGGTTCAACCTTTCCGGATACTACAGCGTCTGCTGTTCCTATGCTGTATTCACAACTGGCAAGCCCGCTATTCTCCGGTGATCGTGTAAATAAAACACCGGAGTAATCAGGTTCGATCATTTTCTGGACAAGCACCGCACTGGTATCCAGGTAGTTTTCGTATGAGTCCCTGACTTTGTTAATGGCACTTGCAAGGTCCTCCAGTTGAACGAAAAGTTCAGTGTGAAATTTGCCAGCCATACTCTCACTAGCGCCATCTTCTTCCAGACCGCATGAGCGGACAGCATAAGGCCCATTTCCTAAATCTTTCAAGGCATTGGTCAAATAACCAAAATGATGTTCAATCGAAAAATCGGGCAGTAAAACCAAGCCTGCCGGGACGGAAAAAAGTAGAGGTTGATGTTTTATAAGCTTTGCAAGATGACGTGCCTTGTTTCCGATTCCTTCACAGTCTGCTTCCCCAAGGTTGAGAAACACTTTGTTTTCAATATTTATGCTGATGTCAATAAGGCTCGGTTGATTGTTTTTTCGGCGCGCTTTAATGCAATGATATCCTGGATTATGGTAACAGCTAAAACCCCTGATACATATACCAGCAGGCTGCCTGGCAAGTAAATTAAAAGTAATACAAAGGCAAAAGTTACCGCGAACATGGTAATTGGTTTTGCGGATGTTGTACCTAAACTCATTTTATAGTAAATCAGGCCGCCAGCTAAGACACTTAATAAATAGTCGGGCTGAGTGAGGTTGTCTATCCACAGGAAACTGATGTTTTGAAAATCTTCTGGCGGGAATGAAAGGAGTTTATATGCTGGCAATACAAGTATCAACATTACAATTGTTCCGAGAAACTCCCATCCGCTACTGACTTTAAGGTGACGTAACAGGACAGGTGAAGCGCTGCTCCATAAAGGTTTGTTTTCGTTTTTCAGCATATTTTTTATCGTTGCTCGCTTAATCCTGGAACATGCCTCACAGATGCCGACAGGAAAAAATAATAAACGCAAAGTTACAGCTAAAAAAAATATTGCAGCTCCAGTTGAGTGGCCTAATTGACGTTTGAACCATCTGACAAGATCCCAAAATGGCTCACGCAGGGTATCAATAACTCCTTTTCTGGTGCCTGACTCCCACCTGATTGCAACAACTTCAGGAAGACGGGTATTAAAGCCCAGTAGCCTGAAGCGTTCAGTGTCATGATCCAGGTGTTCCCATATTTCAAAGATTGCATCCAAGCCGTCATAGAGCCAGTCAGTCTTGGATAATCCAATAGCGACAAACCTGGCACCGTCAAGTTTTTTGGCGGCCTCCTCTAATTTTTGACTGGTAGTGGGGAGATTCATATCTATGCTGATAATCCGGTTTGGGTCAATCTTAGACAAAAGCCGTCTGAGGTAATACCTTTCATAGGTAGAGGTGCTTCGGCGAAAGCTGTTATACGGCGCCACCAAGTAGACATCTTTCTGGTCAAATAGATCAGCGACCTTATCGTCGGCCAGAAAATTAACAATTCCTGGGAAATAAATCCGTTTCTCATCAAGAATCCATTTTTCCTTCTCTACCGGCCAGTTAATAATTTTATTTTTTGGGTCAGCAGGTCTGAAGAAACCATTCTTGCCGATTACATAGCGATCAATATTTTCTACATCCTTCACAATATATATATTTTCAAATTTCTTAAAAAAGGATTTGTCAGGTTTATAGTAGGACGGTAGCCTTGCAATATAGGGAAAATCCGTCATGTATAGATCTTTGCTATTGTTTGATTTAAGGGCATCCGGCAGTTCCAACGAACGAATGTAGGAGAAAGGATACAAGTGGCCATCGACTTTAACAGCAGGCACGCCTGAATGATATTTGATAGTACGACTGGAAGAGGCGATCAGGGTTGCACTTGGTTGTTGGCGCAGTTTATCAGGGACTTTTTTTATAGGGATCAGTTTGAAATTGCCATATTCGCGCCACAATGCCAAAGAGTTGCGATTGTTCGGGTGATATAACTTTCTGGCCGCTTCATGAGAAGCAAGATCACAGCGCAGGTACATTGCTATATTGGCCTGACGTTTCTCTTGCTGGTGCTGATGCCATAAATAACCAAGCGATATCATAAGGGTTAGGAAACCGAACAACCCTCCTAGAAAAAGCTTGCTGGCGTGAGGTCCCAGTCTTTTGCTGATTCCATAATAGGCGCCTCCTGTAATGGCTATCACAGTGCCTGTAAGCAGGGGAATAATATTGACAATACTCACGAAAACATCTGGAGTAGGAAGAGCATAAGCTTTCACTGGAAGTAAGAGGATTGTCAATACAACGGTTAGATGGAATATCATATATTTCATATTTTTTTAACCGCATTTAGACCCGAAGTTGAATCCAAATAATTTTATTACCTTTATAATTTAGATGAACTGTTTCGCAGAATTTATGTTTTTTGAATAAAATTTAATTCTTGATGAGAATTTGACAGATTTGCGTTTGGTAACTTTGCCCCATATAGATCGGCATTATTCAGGTCTGCACCCTTGAAGTTGCAGTGCTGACACGAACCTGTAGTTACTAATTGTACGTCGTCAAAACCTTTTGGACACGAA
>Ga0208640_1000742_pt1 | contig 13781 bp, 10 predicted proteins | sample ETNtaG_23_FD_185774 | JGI IMG/M metagenome (GOLD analysis project Ga0208640, IMG submission 185774) | Marine microbial and viral communities from oxygen minimum zone, Eastern Pacific Ocean - ETNP201310SV72 (SPAdes) (version 2) | ecosystem: Environmental > Aquatic > Marine > Oceanic ... | reverse complement strand
ACATTAAATTTTCGCCAGGTTCTAAATCATTATCCGAGTAAAAACTTTTATTATATTCTACTGCCGCTCTCAGGCAGTCATTTTCATATTGATAGCTTATATTATAAAATTCAGTGGCTTCGGTTGTGAAGTTTTCACGAGTTCTAAACTTCAAAGAATTTGATTCGTTTAATTCTAAAACAAGTCCAGCGTTAATATAATGATTATTTCCTATATGGTTATTTTCTTCAAGATATTCAAAATTTGTAACTAATTTATTAATTTTAAAAATACCTGAAATTTCGTTATAATTTAGAGTACTGTAATTGTTATCTAGTGAAAATTTATAACCAACTTTACTAAACTCATTTAGATTATAATTTAAATCACCAACTAATTCTGATGTTTTTTCATTCAGTGTACTTTGTCTGGGCATATCAACGTTATCATCATATCTAAAAACTTGACCTACTGACAAATTGAATTTCTCAAAATCATTTTTATCCTTGTAATTATAATCTGTTCCTAAAGTTAAACTTGTACCTGACTCAACTACGTCAATAGCAGCCAATTTATTTAAAGAATACAGGTTTGACATTCCCAATTTCAAACTATTGTCACTCATATTTCTCATATGGCTCGGTGATGTCCTCAACATTAGTTTTGGTGTTAGAGTTTTTTTATAATTTTTTGACCGTTTTTCTAAAGGTAGGGAGCTTATTAATGACACCGCTCCCATGAGTTCAATATTATTTTGGTCATTTTTATGATCTGAAGTGTTTTCTGCTCTATAATTTGCATTTTTCAAAGTACCTTCAAACTTTGTTATAATACCAAAGTTACTAATATAATCATTCGAATTCCAATTAAAATCGTTGACTAATTTTGTTTGTTTTTTATTAGTCTCATAGTTTTTATGGTAGCCTCTAGACTGAAAGTTAAGTATTCCCAGTTTCTCAGAAATAGATAATTTATTTTTATAATCATAATTTGGCGCTACAAACTCATATCTTTCATCAGTTTTGCTTAAATCTTCATATACATCCATGTTTATTTCCATACTTGAATCATTTTTTGAAAAATTCATATCTATTGAGGAATTCATAACCGAGTTACTTCCCATTATTTTAGAATTAATGTCGTGAACTTTAAGGTAAGTATCATTTGACGTTTTTTGAAAATTAATTGAAAGTTTGCTTTCATCAAATGTTTCCAGATCTAAATCAATATCAGACCTTGCAAAGATATGATTTCTACTTCCGTGGGTTTTTTTGTCCGAGGTTTTTTTATAGCCCTCATTAAAACTTGCATCTAGCATTGAGTAACTATTTTTTGTTACATGTCGATATTCTGTTTGGATTACAGGATTTTCATCTACATAAATTTTTGGATTTAATGTTGCATCCTTATGTTCTGCTAAAGCGAAATAATAAGGTAAACTAATACCATTTCCTAACAAGGTAGAATTCGTTATACTCGGTGTTAAGAATCCAGATTGTCTCTTTACCGTTGGATCAGGGTGAAAAAATGTCGGAGTATAAAGTACAGGGTAACCATATAGGTATAATTTTGCATTTTCATAACTGATTTTTTGTTTTTCCTTATCATGAATTATCTTTTCTGCCGTGAGTTTCCATGGTGGACATTTATCTCCCTTTTTTTTACAAGTCGTAAAAACCCCTCCTTCAATATAACTTTTATTCTCAGTAATGACCGCAGAATTAGCAACTAATCTTGGGTCATTTTCAATATCTCCAAATGTATCCTTTTTGAATTTCAATTTTAAATTTGATCCTGCCATTCTTTTATTCTTAACATCGATAAATATATCGTTGAAAAAATATTTATTCTCATATTTGTCAGTTATTTTAATATTACCTTGTGATCTTAAATTTTTATTTTTTGTAGAGTAGTTAAACATATCTAATAAAATTGAATTTCCGTACCCATCATTCATTTTTGTTGATTGGTCAGATCTTATGACTTGATTTTTTTTGTCATATAAAGCAATTTCAGTTTCGATGGTTACTCCTTCGCTGTCTTTAAAAAAAACATTGCCTTCAGCTAATATTTCTTCTTTTTTTTTTGAATACTTTATCTTGTCTGATTTAAGTTCGTTATTTGTTTTTCTGTCAGTGATTTTTACAGATTTTTTTGCATCTATGATATTTTCTTTCTTATCATAAGTTGCACTTTCAGATTCAATAATAATTCCATCTTGTCCTACAATAAGAACATTACCTTTTGCTTGAATTGTTTCGCTATTCTGAAATAATTTTATATTTGATGCACTAATATCGAATTCATCAGCAAGCAAACCTTGAATTAAACAAAAAAAAATTAATATTAAATATAAAAATATATTATTATCATTTTTCATTAACATGAATCATTCCTATAGAACTAAAAAACAAAACTATACTTAAAGGAGTCCAAACAGACATTATTAAAGAAATTTGTTCCGTTTCTCCCAGTGCTCTGGATAAGTCATTAAGATAAAAAATAATAACCGAAAGAATAATAGTAATAATGACATAAATCAGATAATTTCCCCTATACTTTACATTCATTACAACGCTTCCAGCAAGAAGCGTCATGGTCATTATAAAAAACGGGTAGGACAAAGCTCTCTGAAATTCACTTTCGATTTTTTTAGTCGAATAGCCCAAATATTTGTAATTTTCTTTTAATTTATTTAGTTCCCAAAAAGATATAGCATCCAAATTGGAAAAAATATTTTTTATGCTGTTAATTTCAAAGTGACTTACAAAAGAATACTCTGCAAAATAACTAGATATGTTGTTGCTATCATTGTAATAAATTGTTGCATCACTTAATTTCCAATTATGCTTACTGATATCAGCATTACGCGTTTCAATTCTTAATAGAGGCTCACTATTTTCGTCAAATTTATAGATAGAAACATCTACCAAACTGTTTTTGCTCAACCTTTTTGCTCTAACTATATTTGTATTTCCGTCAATTTTATCTTTTATCCAAATACCATTTTCTGTAAGTGCAGCCAAATAATCATTATCTTTAGTATAATGATTTTTTATATCCAAATATTTATGTATAAGTTTTGAAGTTACCGTATTTATACCCGTTACAATAATTATGCCAAAAACCAACGATATTAAGGCTGGAAAAATTATAATTCTAAAATTTGATATGCCAGCTATCTTCAAAGCAATTATCTCTTCTGACCGAACAAATCTCAAAAAAAATATGATCGATGATATCAAAAAAACAAATGGGAAAAGTTTGTATATCATTGAGGGGACTTTTAAAAAGGTTAAAGTTACGGGTAATAAAAATCCAACCGCGTGATCCTTAAAAAAATTAACTTCCTCGAATATATTAAGAATAATTCCTAGAGACAAAAACATCAAAGTAACATTGAATACAGTTTTGGAGTATTCAATAAAAAAATATTTTTTGAATATATTAAATTTAAACATTTTATTGATCTAGATTTTCAAATTTAAATATTCTAATTAAATTTAGGTAATTTATTAATATTAATAAAGGAGGCAAAGAATAATAAATGATTGTACTCAAAACAGAGTTTCCTGAGTATCTAACCATAATTTCCGCAAATACTAAAATAATAAAGGCCGTTATAAAAACAATGTATTTTTGAAGAAAATAATATTTACTTTCTTTTCTCGAGGATAATAAATAACAAATAATTATTGATATAATGAGAATGTAAAGAGGCATTCCTAATCTTCTATTCACTTCAGCTGCAATGTCATCTATCCTAGCTCTACATTGTTGTTCTGAAAGAGCAGTTTTGCTCTCATCCAAAAATGGCTTAATACAATTTAACAAAGTAAGTGTATTATTTTCCTGTATTTTTGGATAGGTCGTAGTTTTGCTGTCAAATAATGATAGATTAATTTCTGTTTTGTAAAAATTTAAAAAACTAACTTTATTATTTTTTTTTTGTGATTGGATTACACCATCGAATAAAATTAAAAAATTTTGTTCACTTAAAACACCAACTTTTACAAATGGCATTACACCTTTTGTTATAATGTGTCCTTTTTTGGCAATAATTGTTTTCGATTTTGCATTACCTGGAGTATCATCTCTTAAGAAAACATTTAACATTTCCCCATTCGGTTTCTTTTTTTCAACAAATACAGTTAACCCTTTAACCGTATCATTAAATTTTTTTTCTTTTACCAAAGAAGGAAAGAGACTTACACTAGATGATTTTAAAATAGATCTTGCAAGATTCAGAGATGAAGGACTTACAACAAGTGACATAAAAAATTGAAATGATGTAATTATAATTGAAATTATAAAAATAAAATTTACCAGTCTGATTTTATTTAAGCCAGATGTCCAAAAAACTAATAGTTCGTTATTTTTTTCAAATTGTAATATTGTAGTTAATAAACTGATTAAAAAAACTAAAGGAATTAATCTACCAATGACTTTTGGTATGTTTAAAATTGAATATGTAAAATAAATACTAAATGCATGCCCGTCTTCAGTAACAAAATCTAAATAATTTACAGCTTGAACAATCCAAACAATTACGCATGTTGATATCAATATTAACGTAAATAAAGAAATAAATTCCTTAAAAAAATATTTATAAATTGTATTTCTCATTACAGTTGATTTAATATATATGTTAAATTAATTCAACTGTAACAAGAAAAAATGAAAAATACTATTATTTTTGATAATAAAATTGATTTTAAACAAGGTGAAACGTTAACCTTTTTTCTTAATGAAAATTTTGACCTTAGAGTAGAAAGTAGAATTTTTTCTACTCAAACATTAAATAAAATTCAAGCTTATTTAAAAAATTTAAAATTCAAAAAAATAAAAGAAAAAATATTAGGTTTTGATATTTCGGAAAAAAATAAAGTTTTATTTATTGTAGTAAAAGAAAATCTGGTTTCAAATAATTTTGAAGAAATGGGAGCAAACTTTTATTCTTTTATAAAAACGAACAAGATAGACAAAATTAAATTGTATGCAGACACGATCAAGTCTTTAAAGTTCTATAAAAAAAATACTGAGTTAATTTTACGTTTCATTCACGGATTTAGCTTAAAATCATATTCTTTTAATAGGTATAAAACACAAAATAAAAACATTTTTAATTTTTTATTAAAAATAGTATCTTCTGAAAAAACTTTGCTAAATAATAATTACTTTAGATATAGAGCAATAGAATCCGGAGTTTTTCAAGCAAGAGATTTAGTTTCTGAGCCTCCAAACATTTTGTATCCAAAAAAATATGTAGAAATTATAAAAAAACTTTCTTCATTAGGTTTAAAAATTCGAATTTACAATGAGTCAAAAATGAAAAAGTTAGGAATGTTTGCCCTTTTGGGTGTAGGTCAAGGAAGTATCAACGAGTCATTTTTGGTAACTATGGAATGGAGAGGAAATAAAAAGTCAAAAGATAAACCTTTGGCATTCGTTGGAAAAGGAGTTTGTTTTGATACTGGAGGAATTTCCTTAAAACCTGCCAGATTTATGGAAGAAATGAAATATGATATGGCTGGTTCTGCCGCTGTGGTTGGATTGCTCAAAACTTTGGCTTTAAGAAAAGCAAAAGTAAATGTAGTTGGGGTAGTAGGACTTGTTGAAAACATGCCGAGCGGAAATGCTCAAAAGCCAGGAGATATTGTGAAATCTTATTCTGGCAAAACAATTGAAATTTTAAATACTGACGCAGAAGGAAGATTGGTGTTATCTGATGCTCTTAGTTTTACAGAAAAAAAATTTAAACCTAAATTTATAATTGATTTGGCTACACTCACCGGAGCAATCATCATATCTTTGGGAGAAGAATATGCAGGACTGTTTTCTAACAATGATGACTTATCAAATAAAATTTTTGGAATAAGTAATAAGATTGGAGAAAAAGTTTGGAGATTACCTTTAAATGAAAATTATAATAAATTAATGAATTCTGCAGTTGCTGATGTACAAAACATTAATTATTCAGGCGGCGCTGGATCTATTACTGCTGCTCAATTTTTACAAAGGTTTATAATCAACAAAACTCCCTGGGTACATTTGGATATTGCTGGAATGGCATTTTCAAAAAAAGCTTCAAATCTAAATCCAAAAGGGGCAACAGGTTTTGGAGTTCGTTTACTTAATAAGTTAATAGAGGAGCATTATGAATAAAAATTCATCAGAAAAGACATTGTCAATTATTAAACCAGATGCTGTTGAAAGAGAATTAGAGACAAAAATAAAAAAAATTTTTCTAGATAATAAATTAAATATTGTCGATAGTAAAAAAATACAAATATCCAAAGAGGAAGCTGAGAAGTTTTATAAGGTTCACCAAACAAAACCATTTTATGAGAAACTATGTTCTTATCTTTCTTCTGGACCAATAATTGCAATAATTTTAGGTGGTGAAAATGCTATTCAAAAAAACAGAGATATAATGGGAGCCACAGATCCTAAAAAAGCAAAAGACGGCACGATTAGAAAACTTTATGGAATTTCTATTGATAAAAATTCAGTGCATGGGTCAGACAGTCCCGAAAATGCTAAAGCAGAAATAGATTTTTTTTTTAATTAATTAAGATATATATTTTATAAATTTATTAATATTTGAAGAGTTTCTCTATTTTTTTTATAGGTAAAGCATTTTTTTTTAACTATTATTAGAGAATGTTTATTTCTTTTTCAAATATAATTAAAAAAATATTCAATATTATCTTTACTTTAACATTTCTATTTTTTATTCCATCGGATCATTCTTTAGCATCAAATCATATATTGGCAGTAAAAGAATTAAAAATTTCTAAAAAAATAGATTTGGAATTTTCAAGAACCAAGATTATTGATGAAGCATTTAAAAAAGCATTTTATAAATTAATAAGTCAAATTCTAAATTCTAAAGACATCAAGAAATTAAAAAATGTTAATATGAAAGAAATAAAAACTTTGGTTGAAAATTTTAAAATTAAAAATGAAATCTTCAGAGAAAGTAAATACTATGCTAATTTTGATGTTTATTTTAACAAAAAAAAAATAAAATTTTTCTTAGAGAAAAAAAACTTATTTTATTCAAATCCAAAACAAATATCAGCTTTATTCTTACCTATTATCATTGAACAAGAAAATTTGCACCTTTTTGATGATAATATTTTTCATAAATATTGGTTAACTAATAAAGATCAAAGTGGATTAATAAATTATATCATGCTTATCGAAGACATAGATGAAACTTTAAAATTGATTAGTTCTCAAGAAAATTTAGAAAATTTAGATATAATAGAGATTGCCAAAAAATATAACACAGAAAATTATATTTTAAGCTTGATATATGTGGAGAACAAAAAATTAAATTTTTTTTCTAAAATTAAATTTCAAGAATATAAAAAAAACTCAAACTTAATATTTTATAAAGTAGATATTAAGAATGCAGATTCAGTGCTAACTGTGATTAAAAAAGTAAAAAAGCACTTAAATGATATATGGAAAGATTTTAATGAAATAAATACTTCTATCAAATTATCAATAAATTTAATTTTAAATAGTAATAATGCAGATAAAATTTCTGAATTTGAAAATACTCTTACTAAAATTGATGATATAAACTCCTTTTCAATTAAAAAATTTGATTTAAACAAGACAACTTATGAAATTATTTATAATACGAATCCTAATAAATTAATAAAACAATTTTCCGTTTATGGTTTCGAAATAGTTAATGCCGAAGGTATTTGGGTAATACAATGAATAATAAAGATCAAATATTATTTAACTTTAAACTTAATAAAAATTACTTAGATCAAGATTATTATTTATCTACTAGTAATCAGGAGGCATATAATTTAATTAATTGTTGGCCAAAATGGATTAAAAAAACAATTAATCTATATGGAAAAAAATTTTCAGGCAAATCTCATTTAGCTTCAATTTTTGAAAAAAAAACTGCTTGTGTAAAAGTTTTTTCTAGTAAATTTTCAGATGAAACGATTCAAAATTTTAAAACTAAGCAGGCTGTAATTATTGAAGATTTAGATGAAAATTTTTCAGAAAACTTGTTATACACAGTTTTAAATATAATAGAACAGGAAAATAAATATTTACTGATAACTTCCTTGGAACCACTAAATAAATTTAATTTTAAACTACCTGATCTTATTTCAAGAATTAGAAATTGTTTAATAGTTGGAATTAAAAATCCTGATGATAATTTAATTTATGCATTATTGATCAAATATCTATCTGATAGGCAAATAAATATTGATAAAAAATTAATTGAATATATTATTAAAAGAATCGATCGATCATATGAAAAAATATTTTTATTTATTCACAAAGTAGATGATCTCAGTTTAAAAAAAGGTAAGTCAGTTGATTTGGCGACTATAAAAGAAGCATTAAAAAAATAAGGTAAAAATTGCATAAATATAGAACACATAATTGTTCAGAGCTTCGAGCGAGTCATAAAAATACTATTGTAAAATTGTCGGGCTGGGTGCATAGAAAAAGGGATCATGGAAACTTGTTATTCATTGATCTTAGAGATCACTATGGAATTACGCAATGCGTTATTGAGACAACGAATGCAAATTTTAAAATTTTAGAAAAAATTAAACCTGATTCTGTAATTTCTATAACAGGAAAGGTATTGAAAAGACCCCTAGAAACCATCAATGAAGATTTACCCACAGGAAAAATAGAAGTTGAGTTTAAAGAGTTAGAGATTCTATCCGAAGCCGAAGAATTGCCGATGCCAGTTTTTGGAGAACAAGATTATCCAGAAGATATAAGACTAAAATACAGATTTTTGGATCTCAGAAGGCAAACAATGCATAAAAATATTATTTTAAGGTCAAAAGTAATTTCTTTTATTAGAAAAAAAATGACTAGCTTGGGATTTAACGAATTTCAAACACCAATTTTAACTGCGTCTAGTCCAGAGGGTGCTAGAGATTTTTTGGTTCCAAGCAGATTAAATCCTGGAAAATTTTACGCATTACCACAGGCTCCTCAACAATTTAAACAAATGATAATGGTAGCTGGGTTTGATAAATATTTTCAGATTGCACCATGTTTTAGGGATGAAGATGGTAGGGCAGACAGGAGTCCTGGAGAACATTATCAACTAGATATAGAAATGTCATTTGTTGAAAAAGAAGATATTTTTTCAACTATGGAACCGCTCTTTTATGAATTGTTCAGTGAATTTGGATGTGGAAAAAAAGTTTCAGATTATCCATTCAAAAAAATTTCTTTTCATGACTCAATGTTGCAATATGGAACCGACAAACCAGATTTAAGAAATCCTTTAAAAATTTCAGATGTTACCGACATATTTAACTCTGTCGATATTGAATTGAATATATTCAAAAAACAGATTAATAAAGGTGCCATTGTAAGAGCAATTCCTGCCCCTAATAGTTTTAAAAAACCGAGAAGTTTTTATGATAATATAAACGAATGGGCAAAAACGGAAGGCGCTAATGGACTTGCTTATTTATCAATAATAAAAATTAAAGATAAACTTGCAGGATCAGGTCCTATTGCAAAATTTTTTTCTGATAACGGAATAAATAAAATAGCTAAAGCATGCAATCTTAGAGAAGGTGATGCTGTATTTTTTTCTTGTGAAAAAAAACAATTTGCTGAAAAAATTTCTGGTTTAGCAAGACAAAAAATAGCTGAAGACTTAGATTTAATACAAAAAAATCAATTTCGATTTTGTTGGATTGTAGATTATCCATTATATCAGTTTAATGAAGAAGAAAAAAAAATTGATTTTAGTCATAATCCATTTTCTATGCCAAAAGTAAGCTACGAGGAGTTTGACAAAATAGACCCTCTTAAAATTCTTGCAGAACAATATGATTTGGTATGCAATGGCATTGAATTATCCTCAGGCGCTATCAGAAATCATCTTCCAAAAATGTTCTATAAAGTATTTTCAAAAGTTGGATATTTAAAAAAAGATGTTAATAGTAAATTTGGAGGAATGATTAAAGCGCTATCATACGGAGCCCCTCCACACGGTGGATTGGCTCCAGGCATAGATAGGATAGTAATGTTACTAGCGAATGTAGAAAATATAAGAGAAATAACCTTGTTTCCACTAAATCAAAACGCCCAAGATCTGCTAATGAATGCCCCATCAGAAGCAACGGATCAACAACTGAAAGAGCTAAATATAAAGACTGTTAAAGAGAACAAAAATTAATTTAATTATTTTTTACTTTTTAAATTAATTCTTACATCGGAGAGATCAATTAGTTTTTTTTCATAATTACTTCTTACAAAACCTTTGCTAGTAATATCTTTAATTAATTTTAAAAATTGTGTATTTTCTTCTTTGTTAATTTCTTTGTTACTTTCTCGATGTGTCAATGATGGTGTATGAGCCAAGTCTTCCCTGCCCGAATATGATATTGCAAGTTCTCTAAATATATAATCTAAAATAGAAGATGCACTCAAAATTCTATCATTACCTTCAATTTTACCAGAGGGTTCAAATTTTGTTCCCACGTAGGCACTGACAAACTCGTCAAGTGGAACTCCATATTGTAAACCCAATGAAATTGCTATAGCAAAGTTATTCATTAAAGCCTTGACCAATTCTCCTTCTTTACTTGTGTCAATAAATATTTCACCTAATTTACCATCATCGTATTCTCCAGTATGCAAGTATACCTTGTGATTACCAATGGTAACTTTTTGAATATACCCCTTTCTTCTGTCAGGCATTTTAATTCTAGGATATGATTTTTCATTAATCTGTAAATTTATTTTTTCATTCTTTTTTTCTGATATTTGTTCACTTAAATTTTTTTGAACTATATTGGGTACTTCTAAAGGTTTATTATTAGGTTTAGATAAAGAGTTTAAATTTGTTATACTTTTATCCCCCAAATTTTTTGTTTTTCTAGCGTCTAATTTAACATCAATAATTTCAAACTTGCCATCTTTTCGTTGATCTAGTTTTGAAAGTTGATCCTCATTTAACTCATCCAAATAATGTTTAACTTTAAAACTACAAGTGTAAAAGGTTTCAACCAGATATTTTGACATGTGTTCGTGTATCGAATTAAATTTTTTTTAAGATAATGCTTATTTATGGTATATATTAATTCATAATTAAGTCTAATTTTTTTTTTACAATTGGTAATTGTGTGAAGAATTTTTATTACAGATAATATAACAACCCTTAGCGATAATATTTTATGAACTTATTAAAGCAAATATTTACATGGTGGAATCGACAGACAATAGGAACAATGATTCTCACTTTTTTTTCAGGCAAACTTAAAGGAATCGATGAATTTGGCAACAAGTATTACGAGAGTAAATCTGGTAGGAGATGGGTAATATATAAGAAAACTGCTGAAGCATCCAGTATTCCTCCAAATTGGCACAACTGGATTCATTTCACAAACAACAAGTTGCCAGTTGCTAGTCAAAAAAAGTATTCTTGGGAAAAGAGACATGTGTCCAATTTAACAGGAACAAATGAAGCCTACAGACCAAAAAAAATAATCGAAAACAAAACTATCAAAAAAAAATATGAAACTTGGAAAATATAGTATTTATTTTTTTATTTGTTTATTTTTTAATTTAAACCAATCCTTTAGTGAAACAAAATCAAATATTAAAATTGAGGATTTAAAAGATTTACCATCCACGTACGAAGAAATAGAAGAATTTACAGAAGAAGATAATGCTGGACAACAGATATTACAACAAGTGAGATATAAAGAACTTCAAAAATTAAATAGCGAAATTATTACTATTGAAATAAAAGCTCTGAATAAAATTACAGCAAAAACTTCTACATTGAGCATAAAATTAGGTGAAGAAAAATACTTTGGTAATTTAAAAATTAAACCTTTAAAATGTAAAGCTTCAGATATTGATCAACCTCCTGATACAGTTGCTTATTTACAAGTAATTGACATATCCGACAAAAAAAATGACCAAGTTTTTGTATTTAACGGATGGACTTTTGCTTCCAGTCCAACCCTAAGATCTTTGGATCACGCAATATATGATTTATGGTTGTTGGGTTGCAGCAATATTTAGTTAAATTTTTCTTGATTTAGCCAGTTAACATTAAAATTTGAGCTAATAAATTTTTGATGATTTAGAATTTTTTTATGAAGATTAATTGTTGTAGTAATGCCTTCTATAACAAACTCATCTAGAGATCTAAGGGTTCTTTGAATCGCTTCAGTTCTATTTCTACCATGGCAAATTAACTTACAAATTAAACTATCATAATAAGGTGAAATTTTGCATCCCTGAAATATTGCTCCATCAATTCTAGTTCTGAATCCAGAAGGTTGATGACAAACACTAATTGTTCCAGGGCTTGGCTGAAAGTTTTTATCAGGATCTTCGGCATTAATTCTACACTCTATAGCATGACCTCTTAAAATAATATCAGTCTGATTTAAGGTGGTATATCCTTTTGCCGCTATACTGATTTGTTCTTTTACAATATCAATACCAGTTACAACTTCTGAAACAGGATGTTCTACTTGAATTCTGGTATTCATTTCTAAAAAATAAAATTTTCCGTCATCATATATAAATTCAACTGTTCCAGCTCCTTCATATCCAATTTTTTCAACCATTTTTACGGTTTTGGACAAAAGATCTTTTCTTACCTCGGCAGTTAAAATAGGACTAGGAGATTCTTCGATTAATTTTTGATATCTTCTCTGAACGGAACAGTCCCTTTCTCCGAGATGAATTGTTTTATTTTTATCAGAAAGAATTTGAACTTCTATATGCCTTGGATTATTGAAATATTTTTCAATATAAACTTCATCATTACTAAAATATTTTTTTGCTTCATTTTTTGCTTCATTCATAGCTTTTTCTAATTCTGATTCTTGTGCTACTATTTTCATGCCTTTTCCACCACCACCACCTGATGCTTTGATTAAAACGGGAAAGCCAATTGATGAACAAATTTTTTTGGCTTGATCTAAAGTGGTTATTTCCCCTTCAGAACCTGGGATTATCGGTAAACCGTTTTTAGATGCGATTTGTTTAGCTTTAACTTTATTCCCCATGTTTTTAATTAATTGGGGATTTGGTCCTATAAATTTTATTCCATGTTTAGTTACCATTTCTGCAAAATTATAACTTTCCGATAAAAAACCATAACCAGGGTGCACAGCTTCAGCATTGGTTAATTCTGCCGCCGATAATAAAGCTGCAATATTTAAATAGCTATTTTGAGGTTGTTGAGACCCTATACACACACTTTCATCTGCAAGCCTTACATGCATTGAATCCTGATCTACATCAGAATGAACGGCAACAGTTGAAACACCCAATTCTTTGCAAGCTCTAATTATTCTAACCGCAATTTCTCCACGACTTGCTATAAGAAGCTTTTTGAACATTATTCCAGCAGAACTAATACTTGAGCAAATTCGATTGGCTGACCATCTTCAACACATATTTCTTTAACGATCCCATCTTTTGGTGATGGCACATGATTCATGGTCTTCATTGCTTCCACAATCATAACAGTGTCACCTTTTTTTATTTTTTTTCCAACTTCTATGAATTTTTTTCCATCAGTCTCAGGTGCTAGATAAGCAGTACCAACTATTGGTGAAGTAATTTTTACACCTTTAAATAAATCAGTTTTTTTTTTCTCTGTAGTTAAATGTGTAATTTCATTGGTGGTTGGAATATCTGATTTTTTTTTAGACACTTTTATTTTAGTATCTGATTGACCATATTCAAGTTCGGTTAAATTAAATTCATTTAAATAATCTACCAATTCTTTTATTAATTTTTTATCTATT
>Ga0208640_1000734_pt1 | contig 13877 bp, 10 predicted proteins | sample ETNtaG_23_FD_185774 | JGI IMG/M metagenome (GOLD analysis project Ga0208640, IMG submission 185774) | Marine microbial and viral communities from oxygen minimum zone, Eastern Pacific Ocean - ETNP201310SV72 (SPAdes) (version 2) | ecosystem: Environmental > Aquatic > Marine > Oceanic ... | reverse complement strand
TTGCCCACCTAGACGGTCTCCCGCCTCTGCAAGAACAACTTCGTGTCCACGTTCTGCCGATACCCTTGCGGCTTCTAGACCTGCCGGGCCCCCGCCTACTACAAGTATTTTTTTGGTGGATTTAGTTTTTATAAAACGATCTCCACCCCATTCAAATTCACGTCCTGCAGAAGGATTGACGAGACAGGAAATCCAATAGTCACGGCCACGTCTTCCCCAGCACATCTGGTTACAGGAAAGGCAGGGGCGGATGTCTTCGGCATGCCCTTCAAGAGCTTTGTTTGACAAATGAGGATCCGCGATTTGTCCGCGCACAATGGAAACCAGATCTGCCTGCTCAGCGGAAAGTACTGCTTCTGCATTATCCGGAGTTCTGATATGGCTTTCCGCGATTACCAAAGCATTTGAAACTGCGCCTTTCAGAACCTCCGCTAAATCAGCACCCAAGCGTTCAGGATAGAGGAAGGTAGGCATCAATTTGTAGAAGTCGAAATAGCTTCCGGTACCGCAGGTGACATAATCAAGCAGATGATCTTTGTCATGTCCTGAAATAATTTCTGCAAGCGATTCCCGCTGAAGTGCAACTTCAAAATCCGGTTCGTCGTTGACAGCAATACCAACAATAAAATGCTCACCGCATATTTTACGGATACGGGTGATAATTTCCCTTGAAAAGCGGGTGCGGTTTTCAAGGGAGCCTCCCCAACGGTCTGTACGCAGATTTGACCATGGTGTCCAGAACTGATCAACCATTCCGTGATAAGCTGCCCAAACTTCCACACCATCAAAACCTGCGTCCCTGCATCTTCTCGCAGCCTGTACAAAACCTTCTATGGTTTCTTCGATTTCCGTTTCAAGCATTGTATGACTACCGTCCGAATCGTGGTAACTAGGAAGTCCTGAAGGAGACCAGTTGGCGTGAAATGAATTGTCCGAATCTCCGTGCTGCCCCACGTGATAAAGCTGTTGCAGAATCAAGGCTCCTTCTTCATGAACCGCATCCGTGATTTTCCTAAAGTGGGGGATGACTTCATCGGTACTGTTACGGAAATTTCCACGTGTCAAAACCGCTGCGGGATGCACAGGCATCGGTTCGATGACCAGCATTGCTGCACCGCCCTTTGCCCGTTCACGGTAATAAGCAAGATGCCTTTCACCGGGTAGTCCCTGCTCTGACAAGTTGGCCGTATGTGCTCCAAAAACAATACGGTTACGCAGGGAACGGCCACGAATTTCAATTGGCGAAAAAAGTAGGGGGAAATATTCGTTTTTACTCATCGTAATAAAAGTGGAAAAACGATTGAAACACCTGTGAACATGTTGCAGGTTGGAAAATTATTTTCTATCCACGAAGAAGTTGATCAAGCGGCTGTTTTAAACTGCCCGTCACAAATACGCTGAAAGAGGTCTTGAAGAAGTAACGGAGCAAGTGAACTTTTAAATTTCACCCGTAAATCCAGTTTAGCAAGTTCTGCATAAATATTTTGCATTTCAAGGCTGCTGAAATTTCTGGCCTGACCCAGAACCTGTTTTCCTAGAAATGGGGGTAGAGATATCTTAGCTAATATTTCTGCTTCTTTATAGAATTGTGAGAGCATACTGTGAATGATGAGAAGCCGTCTAAACTGCATGATAATGAGTGCAAAGAGCCGGACATGTTCACGTGGAGCAGCCTGAAGCTGTTGATCAAGAATTTCCAGAGCAGGTAATAATTCCTTACGTGACAAGGCTTCCGTCATACGGAAAACAGAAAAATGTTTGTGACCGCGTATATGTTCTTTTATGAGTTCTTCTGTAATAGGCGTTCCTGACAAGTAGAGGCTAAGTTTTTCCAGTTCATGGTCTAAATCTGTCAGATCATTACCAACGATATTTATCATTAGGCGAGCAGCATCGGCAGAAAGCGGCAAGCCCTTTTTTTCTCCCCGTTGAACAACCCAGTTAAAAGGTGAACTGTTATCGTAGGCTACAAACTTTTGGATGCGCCCTCTTTGTTTGATGCTTCGGAAGAGCGGTTTGCTGAAGTCCTGCTCACGCATTGCCGGACTTGTGAAGATAAACCATAAACTTTCCGGCGGGTTATTTATAATATTTTGCACTACTTCAAAAAGCCTGGCTGCTTCTGAATTGTCGTTTTTTTTAACTACTTTCTTAATCAGTTCAAAATTATCCAGCTGAATTACTTTACGATCACTTAGCATCGGCAATGTTTCACAACTGATCAAAAAATCATCAACACTGTTTTTACCAGAATCACCGCTCGGTTTAAGTATTTCCTGAGCATTGAAGCGTTCCAGGCTCCACTCGTGTTCACGACCTTCCAGACACCGGTCTATTAAACTATTAGTAGTTTCTTCCACCAATAATTGCTGGTTTCCGTAAATCAAACAGATTTTATGAGTAAAATTTTGATTCGTCATGTCTTATGTTGCTCTTTTGAATGAGAATCTGGAAAACATTCACGAATAATGTTGCGTACTTCTATTGGTGATGAAGCATTCAACGCTTTTTTGGCAAGAGATTGAGCATCTGAAAGTGAAATTCCTGAAAGTCGTTTTTTAACTACTGGAATTAAAGGTGCGTTCATGCTGAGAGAGTCGACTCCAAGTCCAACTAAAATCACGCAACCATCAGGGTCAGAAGCCATTTCTCCGCATAATTCAACCGGCTTATTATGCTCAGCCGCAGTTTGTACAAGTCTATGAATCAATTGCAGAACAGCGGGATGCAAGGGGTCATAAAGGTCTGAAATCTGCGGATTATTACGATCAACCGCCAAAACGTACTGAGTGAGATCGTTGCTGCCGATAGAACAAAAGTCTATTTCCGACATGAATTTTTCACAAATCAAAAAGGCACTTGGAACTTCAAACATCATCCCTACTTCAATTTTTGCAAACGTTTTTCTATTTGCTTCCATTTCTTTTCTGCACTCTTCAAACAATGCTCTGGCTTTTTTTATTTCAATTACATTTGTGATCATCGGAAAAAGTAAGCGTACATTAGAGCGTGTTCCGGTAGCCTGCAGCAATGCGCATAATTGTTCCTTGAGGACTTTTTTTTCTTTCAACTGACGTCGCACAGCGCGATAGCCGAGAAACGGATTGTCTTCATCCTGAAAACCCATATAAGGCGCTGCTTTGTCAGCACCTACGTCCAGAGTCCTGAAAACCACTGGTTTATCTTCTGGAATACTTCCCAGTAAATCACGATATACTTTTGTTTGTTCATCAATGTCGGGATAACGGTCGAGTGAGAGAAAATATATCTCTGTACGGAAAAGTCCAACTCCTTCCGCGCCGTAGCTGATCAATCGAATTGCATCCCCGGCAAGAGCAATGTTAGCCAATAAATTTATTCGAACGCCATCACTGGTTTTGCATGGAATATCCCTGAATTCTTCAAGGTGTTCATAATAAGTATGTTGCTTGAGCAACAAGTGCTTAAATTCCGCCAGGATCTCTTTATTCGGGTATGTTGCCGCAAATCCGGTATCCCCATTTATGGCGATTGGGGCACCGTCCTTTATTTGATCTAATTCATGATCTTCAAGACAAACAACAGGAATCCTCAGGGAACGTGCCAGAATAGCGGCGTGAGAAGCAACACCTCCGCTCGTCAGAATAATACCTTTTATGCGTGTTGTGTCTAGCCTCGCAATATCACCGGGAAGGAGTTGCCTGACAATTAGAATTCCTGTCTTTTTGGTTACGGAGAGGACCTCGTGTCCCAAATAATGTAAAAGCCGATAACCTACATCTTTTAAATCAGCACCTTTTTCACTCAGATAAGGATCCTTAATTTCTTCAAAGGCGCCAAGATATTCGTGAACTGTATTATAGATTGACCATGCTGCGGTCTTTCCGGATTCTATTTGAAGTTTAATTTTATCCTGAAAGTGCTGATCTTCCAAAAACATCAAGTGAGCATGAAAAATAGATGCTTCCTCTGTTCCAACACGATCCGTGACTTTCTCGATCAGTTCCAAAGTATCGGAAATTGTATGATCCATTGCAGCCTGAAAGTCTGACATTTCCAGTTCAACTGTACGGGAACTCGTCTTTTCAGGAACTTCAATATCAGATTGTTTGAGGAGAACTGCCTTACCGACCGCTACTCCGTAAGCTACAGGTTGTCCTGTCATGTGAAGTGAGCTACCCTCGCCTTTAGGCTGAGTGACAGGTTCTTGAGTTGCTGTATCAAGTTGTTTGAGTAACAGAGCTTTTGAAACAAGGCTGGAGATTTGAGTGGCAATTGAACTCAGCAATTGTACTTCTATCGGAGAGAATGTACGTGGTTCAATTGTATGGACTACAAGTACTCCGAAAGATTTGCGGTGCTCGATCAGTGGAACACCTAGGAAAGAGGAAAAGGAATCTTCTTTAGTTTGTGGAAAGGCTTTGAAACGTGGATGTTCCTGCATTTTTGAATCCTGAACTGGAGCAGATCGCTCAAGTACTAAGCCTACCAACCCTTCGGAAGGCAGCATCCGTACTTTCTCAATAGTAGAGGTATCGAGACCGTGAGTTGCTTTGAGGATCAAAATTGACTGGTCTGCATCAAAAATATAGATTGAACACGCATCAACCTTAATCCGCTTTGCTATCATTGTGGCGGTCCTCGCCAGTGTCTCATCAGAATTATGAGAAGAGGTAATGATACGATTAACTTCCGTGAAAGTTTGATGCGCAAAAAGAAGTTGCTCTTGTGTTTCAGCCGCAGACATTTTCACCTTTTTTTTCAGAGGAAAATTCCTCAAGCGGCTTTTTCAAACAAATGGTGATTGGAAGACCCTTCGTCATATTATTGTAGTTTAGAGGGGTTGATGTAATTATGCAGAAATATATTTTGATAATATTTCAGTTGTGAAATTTAAGTTCACGGAAGAAAGACGTGACACAGTTTCCAAGTTTTTAGGCTTAAACTCAAGTTGATTATTTAACACCAAGTGTGGTGCTGCTATTTGAGTTAAGAAAAACTGATCCTGCAGAGGAGATATTTGCAGAAGGAAGTAATAGCATTGAGAGGGGGGGATTTGAAGTAATGCGGTCTGCTTCAGAAACGTTTTACCCAGTTTAGCTGGAAACCTTTAGGTACAGGATTCAATTGCCATCCGGAAGGTTGGGGGGCAAGTGAACTGGAAATAAAACCGTGGGAGCGGCCTTCTGTGGAAAGTTCATTCATCAAATCACGATAATGGAAATAACGGATTCCGCTGTAAACTGTTCCTGCACCTGCTATCCAGGGTAAAACGCTTAAAACCCCGCTCATCTGGATAACGCCACTGAGAAACAGGATAGTGGCTCCGCCAGCACCTGCAGTAGAATAAAGCCAACGGTCATGCTGTGCTTTCGTTTGTTGATAGCGGTTGGACCATTGTGAATAATCTGTACTCACCTTTCCTACTTTCGGTTCTAAGCGGATGACATGTTCTTTCGGTTCTAAGCGGATGACATGTTTTTTTGGCTTCAATCTTTTTTGAGTATCAAGTTCCTTACGGGTTTGACTGATCATGCGGATTAACTTTTCTTTGTCAATATACGTTTGAACCTGATCCCCTCGTGCAACTGAAGAAATTTTCTGTACGATAACTGCCTCTGCAGAGAAATCACTCACTTGAACAACTTCTGCTAAGGCAATATTTTGGAAAATCGTTTCCTTCACGCTATCTGCAGATGCTGATTTAACAGATGTCCTCCGTGAAATCACAAGCTGTTGACCTGTTTTTATACCCTGTGCCCGACCGAAATTAAGGGTGATACCGGAAGGTTTTGTGTTAAGTACATTACCAACTAACAAGGTGTTATCTGAAATCCTTGCCGCCAACCGGAATAATTCATCATGCATGTGCAGCTCAGTGAATTGTACTTCATCGCTAAAATCTGTGATGTTAGTACGTGTATCAACCATTCTGACGGACAGTACAAAACTCGATTCTTCTTCACTGTTTTCATTAAGCATTATTTCTGAATGAAGGGTGCCAACCAACACTTTGTCTGAATGAAATAATTTGCCGATCATAGCACCGCAAGCAATTTCATGACAATCCGCCAGTGTGGGATCCTGGTCTCTGATTTCAACGTTCCACTCTGCTGGGCCAACTACTGTAAAATGATTGGTGTTGTAAATATTCAGTTGGAGAACTTTCCCAATTTCAACTGCCGCAGTTTCAGTCATGCCGGAAGGAAGGAGGTTCAGTAATAATATTTTTATCCGTTCATCATCACTGAATCCACTGAGTTGTGTCAGTTCCAAATTGCTAGCGTTTCCTTGATAACTATTGGACTGAGACCAACTTGCAGAACTAAAAAAAAGAAAACTGAAACAGAGCAGGAACACTTTCCTGATAAACAATGGCAAATTCATACTGCAGGAAAATTTTAATTGAATGTTGAAAATAGGAATAAAGCTTAAGTTTGATAATTTCTTGATGAAGCTTATACTGCTCCTTTGACCAAGCAAGAAAAAGACCTTTTAGTGCTTTGTACAGGAGCAGCTTAAACAGACAGGAATTTGCTTAACTTAAAACAGGTTGGGGGTTCTGAAAAACAACTAAAGTTCAGGTAGAAATCAGTACCGAGAGGACTCTTAGCAGTTCTTCATTATCCTGTGGAAGAATTGTACGGAAATCTAGCCAAATTTGATCTTCGTGGATCCTGACGATAACTGGGACAGTTTGTGATCGAAACCAATTCTGTAATTCATTTGCTGACTTTTGCGGATGTGACAAAATAAGTGCTGCCGACTCAATTGGAAGTTCCGGTAAAGCTCCGCCTCCGGTAAGGGATTCAGTTTCACGGAGTTCACACTTCCAGGCAGTATTGTCAGGTAATTTTAATAGCTTAAGGAAGTCATTTACTTTTTTTCGAATATCTTCGCGTGTCAGTTCGAGCAGTCCGACAGTAGGCACATTTTCAGCTAGAGTTTTTAAATCAAGATATGCTTCCAAAGTTGCTTCAAACAAACCAAGCGTCACTTTGTCTAAGCGCAATGCTCGATAGAGAGCATGCTGACGCAGTTTTTGAATATTTTCAGCTTTTCCAAGTAACACACCTGCCTGTATTCCACCCAGCAATTTGTCACCGCTGAAGGTCAGCAAATCAGGACCAGCGGAGAGCTCCTGTTCGGCAGTTAAATACTCACTCAAACCACGCTGGCGGAACTTGTAAAAACTGCCGCTTCCCCAATCATGAAAGCAAAGCAGACCTTTTGAATGTGCCAGCTGTGCCATTTTTTCAACGGAAACTTCTTCCGTAAAGCCTTGAATTTCGTAATTTGAAGGATGTACTTTTAACAGAGCGACAGTGTTTTCTGTGAGAGCCTGTTCATAATCCGCAAGCCGGCAGCGGTTAGTCGTACCAACTTCTACCAGTTTGACTCCTGCTTCACGCATTATGTCGGGAATCCGGAAAGATCCACCAATCTCCACTAACTCACCTCTGGAAACTATAACTTCAGGTTTTTTGTTTTCTAACTCATTTCCGTTCAAAGCCTTCAGCATTAAAAACACAGCAGCGGCATTATTGTTAACCACCATCGCATCTTCCGCACCAGAAAGGGTACGCAGCAGTTTGCGGATTTTTGAATCGCGTGAACCGCGTTTTCCCGTGCTGAGATCAAATTCCAAAGTTGAGTAGGAACTCATGCCGGGCAATACTTTGCGTAACAAAATTTCGGACAAAGGAGCTCGACCCAGGTTTGTATGTACTACAACGCCGGTAGCATTAATGACTCTTTGGGTGGTCTGAGATTGATTGCGGACTTGTTCTGCAACTCGCTCCAATATTTCTGCATTGGCGCCTAAAACAGCTTTGTCCGGATTTTTGGAGATTTCGGTTCGTAGCTGATCCAGCACTATGTTTACTTGCTCCCTGACTGCTTTGCCGTGAGGAAGCTTTTGTTCCTTGAGAAACGTATCACACTCTGTGATGGACGGAAGGTTTTGGTAAGACATTTTGCCCCGGACGCTTTATCAGTGGCCTTAAGCAGCAGACTCTTCTGCTTTGGGAGCAGTAGCCGGTGTTACGGGCTTATTTTGCTGCTTCTGAGGAATTTTTGCCTTAGGCTTAGTTTTTGTGGTTTTAACCGATTTCGCAGGAGAATTCTTTTCCTGTTTTGCACGTTTTGGAGTTGTTGATTTTACAGAATCCTTTTTTGCAGCGGAGACTATGCTTTGAGCAGATTTAGATTTTGCTCCAGACTTTTCAGGAGATTCTACTTTCGCTTTTTTTGGCTGCGCTTTTGCGGAGGCTTTTGAGAAATCCGTCTTTTTAGCGATAGGTTTTTTTGCAGTTGATTTACGCGTAGCAGATTTTACAGACTTTTTTCCCGTAACTGGCAATGTTTTTTCTGCAGTTGCCGGAGCTTTAGAGTCCTGCTTTGCAACAAGCTGTTTGGCCTTTTTTTCTTTATCGCCTAAATGAACACTGCTGAACATCGGTGTTTCAGCAGCATTTTCTTTTTCTGTTTTATTAACAGCAACAATTTTAGTTTTTTCTGTTAAATTGTGCTGATCTTCGAGGTGAACACTTGTATAAGTTGCAACAGTAGGTTCTTCCTTGTCCTCAGCAAGCTTTTCCGGAGTTGAAATTTTGTTTTTCGGAGCATGCTGTTTTTTTACAGGTTCATGGCTGCTCTTAAAAAGTACTACCGTTTCCTCTGCTTTTTCTGCTTTATCTATTGAAGGCTTGCTGATTTCTGCTGGTTTTTTATCGGTTCCAGCTGTTTTTTGCGGCCCCTTTACGGATGACTCTTCAGTTCCCTTTTTCGCTTCAGCAGTTGTATCCGGAAGTTCAGTTTTCAGGCTGGGCTCTTTAGCGGACTTTAGCGCTTCATTTTTCGATAAAGTCTTTGCAGGAGTTTCTGTTGATTTGGGCTGCTCATCCGCTGTTTCCTTTTCCGGAGAACTTTTAACAGTTACGGAATCGTCCTTTTTAACAGACTCTTTTTTGTCCTGTTCTTTTTTAGCACGACCTTTTTTCCTGCCAGGTTTATCGTCACGCATATCAGAGGCGGAAATTGGCACGGATGTTCTGGTTTCTCCACCACCCTGACCTTTCAAAGTAACTTCCATTTCCGGAATTTCTTCAACTCCAAGTAAAGTGTCAGGAGTAATTGAAATACGGATTCCGTAATCCATTTCCATTTGAGTTATACGTTGTCGCTTAACATTGAGCAGGTGGGTTGCCAATTTTAAAGGCAGTCTAATGTGTACCTGCATCACTTTTTGCTCAATTGCGGAATCATGAATTTTCCGTAAAATACGGTTGGCCAATGTTATCTCAATAGAGTTGAGTGACAAACTGCTGGCAATTCGCTGACGGCTCAATTCCAATAATCCGAATTTGGAGATTACTCCAAACGAAGTCTTGGCCTTATCTGAAGACATTTCTTCTTCAATTAATTGTTCTACGGCAAGGCGGTTTTTTGTGTTTTCCATATCGATAAAATCCACCACAATCAAACCGCCGAGATTTCTTAAACGTAACTGTCTTGAGACTTCTTCTGCAGCCTCGAGGTTTGTACGTAACGCGGTAGCCTCAACGTTTCTCTCTTGAGTGGATCTTCCGGAGTTGACGTCAATTGCGACAAGTGCTTCTGTAGGCATGATGACTAATGAACCGCCTGAAGGCAGGGGAACCTGCTGGTGATGCAGAACTTCAATCTGGCCTTCAATATCATAAGCTGAAAAAAGAGATTTTTCGCCAAGATAAAGCTGCAGTTTTTTTTGTTCTGCCGGCATATGAGTTTTAAAAAACTCTAAGGCATGTTGAAATGCAACCGGTTCATCAATCACAACTTCCGTAACACTGTCATTGTAATAATCACGGATCATACGCAGCATCGCATCTTCTTCCTGATACAGTATCCCCGGAGTTGACTGCTCTTCGTAATCGTCTTTGATTTCATTCCAGGTACGGCGTAAAATCGTGTAGTCACGTTTTAATTCAGTGAGCGAACGGTCAACACCAACCGTGCGAATAATGGCTGATGAATTTTCACTTCCAAGACCTTTCAGTAAGTGACGCAAACGCGTCCTTTGGTCTTCATCTTCAATTTTTTTGGAAACACCTCCACGGTCACTGTCCGGCATAAAAACAAGAAAGCGTCCCGCCAAAGAAATGTTTGTGGTGAGTGACGCGCCTTTGTGGCCAATTTCATCTTTGATTACCTGAACCAGAATTTTTTGTCCGGGTTTAAGAAGCTGTGTGATGGATGGCCGCCCGCGACCTTCACGGCTTGGTTTATAGACTTGGAAGTTTATATCGGAAAGGGAAAGGAATCCGTGACGTTCTTCACCGTAATCAATGAAGGCCGCCTGAAAGGAAGGTTGTACTTTTATTACTTTACCGCAATAAATATTACCAACTTTTTGGGAGCGGTGAGTTTGTTCAATGTAAAGGTTATCCAGCTTATTGCCGTGTAATAACGCAATTCTGGTTTCGTCATCCTCTACATTGATGAGGATTTTATTGTCTATTTTTGTCATTTTTTACCTGATTTTTATGAGTTTAAAATCAGGATGTTCCGACAAATATTTGATTTACAGATCAAAAATCGAAAAGAGGGACCGTAGTGACGCAACTGATTATACATTGAACAGTACAACCCAGCATTCGCTTGAGCTTGCGTAGACTTGCAGTTTTATTTTCGAGGATTCAGTAATCAGAAATCAGCATCCCCCATTCTTTCTTTCCAACAAGGGGGAGACAGAACATCTCTGAAATATTAGTTTTGATTTACGGACATTTTCCGAAAACCGTGTTCTTCAGTCGAGTACAAATTCTTTTTGTTCGTACTCGTCATTTTCATTCTTTAAAATTTTTTCTATACGTTGCTCTGCGTTTTCGAGGAATTTGTTGCATTCCCTACTCCAGCGAACACCGGATTCAAAAGTGGTTAATGCTTCATCAAGAGGGATAGCTCCTTCTTCCAGCTTATCAACCGTTTCTTCAAGTTTTTGTAGCGCTGATTCAAAAGTTGTGGTCTGAGTCTTCATTGCATAGTTTCCGTATTATCTCTGAAGCAATTTGTTGTGGAGATTGTTGACCTGTTTCTATAATACACTCTGCTTGCTTATAAAGCAAATCTCGTTCTGCAAACATCTCATTTAAGACAGTTTCCGGATCTTTTTCCTTCAATAATGGACGGTTACGGTCGTTTTTCAGTCGCTGCAGCAATTCTGCCTGAGGTACCTTCAAATAAACTCTTTTGCCTATTTCTTGTAGCATACCTCGATTTTGCCTGCGTAATATAATCCCGCCGCCGGTTGCAATTACAGAATTATCGACACTTTTTAGTTTTTCCAGCTGACGGGTCTCCATTTCACGAAAACACTCTTCTCCACCATATTTAAAGATTTCAGTGACGTTACATCCCTGATCTTCTTCAATCTCAGTATCGGTATCAATAAAAGAATATTCCAGCAATTTGGCCAACTTACGCCCTATTGTGGTCTTTCCTGCACCCATAAAACCAGTCAAAAGGATATTCATTGTCTTAGGTTGATTGGAACATTTTCAAGGTGAATTTTCGATACGGCCGCCTCCGAGGAGGATATCATCCTGATAAAATACAGCAGCTTGTCCGGGAGTTACTGAACGTTCCGGAGAGTCAAATTCCACCTTGACTTGATTTCCGGAAGCAGGAAAAACAGTGGCAGATGCGCCCTGATGTGCATAACGCAGTTTTGCGGATACACGTATCGGTTTTTCCGGGGCTTGTATGGACACCCAGTTCACTCTGGAAACGTGAGTTGTTTGTGAAAATAAATCATCTTCTTTGCCTAGCACAACCCTGTTTTGGGCTTTATCTATTTTTACAACATAATATGGTGTTGTGTCGCTAAGTCCAAGTCCGCGGCGTTGACCAATGGTATAAAAAGGCAGGCCTGCGTGCTCTCCCAGGACATCTCCGGAAACACTTATAAACTCACCCGGTACAGGTGCAGTCTTCATTTCCTGCTTCAAAAAAGTTCTATAATCTTTTGGTACAAAACATACTTCCTGACTGTCGGGTTTTTTTGCGGCAGACAAATTAAGATTGCCTGCAATCTTCCTGACTGCAGGTTTAATTATCTCTGCCAAAGGAAACATCAGCCGCGGCAGCTCATTTGCCGGAATACCGTGCAGAAAATAAGTCTGGTCTTTACGTAAATCCTGTGGGCGCGCTAATTGTGGGCGTCCATTTTCCGGATTATTATAAACCCGGGCATAGTGTCCTGTTGCCAGGAAGTCACAATCCAGTTCATCTACTTTTTTCAACAATAAATCACTTTTTATTTTTTTATTGCACATCACACACGGATTAGGTGTCTGCCCGTTTGAGTATTCATTGATGAAATAATCTATCACAGTTTCTCTAAATTCTTTTTGATAATCAAGCACATAAAAAGGGATGTCAAGCCGGTGACAAGCAGAACGCGCGTCGATTGCTTCATCAAGAGAGCAGCAGCTTTTTTGTCGTGATTCATTCTCAGGGCCGTGATAAAGTTTCATATGAAGCCCAATAACCTCGTGACCCTGCTCCTTCAACAAAGCAGCGGCAACTGACGAATCAACACCCCCGCTCATCGCCATTGCTACACGTGCCATAAATATTGCATTTAATGTAGGTTGAGGATTTAGTAGATAAAACTATATTCTGCAGGATTATTTATTAACGACTGCTGTTTGCTTGAAAATTTTGGATGTAACTTGTGTAGTCGTCATGCTTGCCGCTGTAGTTTACTGATTTGTAGCGTCTCTTTTGGAAACGTTGAAAAAAAACATTAATCTCTTTGTCGTTCCTTTGATTATAAGATTGCATTTCGCGTTTGCCTTTTTTCCGGTCTTTCTGCTTTTGTTCATTCAAATTAAAGATTGAAGCAGACTGTTTATTTGTCAAAGGATTGTTAGCTTTAGAAATATTCAGGATCATTGCCATTGCTTTTCGCCTGATTTTTTCTTCTTGAGGGTCTACACTTGACGAATTATCAGTCTTGATCACGGCAGTTATCTCGGGTTTTTGGTTCTTAGCCTCGTTAGTTATGGTGTTTTTTTCAGCAGTATCTTGATTATTCTTTTCTTCTTCAGTATTTGTAGATTCAGTTTGAGTAAATCCAATATTTAATTGAAATATGCAGAGACAGAACATTAACAAAAACACAAAAGCCAATCTGTTGAAACGACTTCGTTTCAGCTTTTTAATACCTGTTATGATGATTTTCTGGTCTGCTATTTTGGGATCCACCTCAGCCTCAGCTCAAAAATTAACTGCGGAAAACATTGCCTGCAATGTGTCTGTACAAGCCCGTTACGAATGTTTTATCAAAGAACGTACAGATTCTTCTCTGGAACACGCTAAAGAACTAGCTGCAACCCGCCTTGTTATTTTAGAGGCAAAAGAAAAATTGCGTTTGGAATTAAATGAAAGCCCCAAAAAGCAACGAAAAAAAATAAATCGCCAGGAAATAATGCAGCAAGTTGAATATTCACGTTCCCGTAATATTTCTCATAAAGGAGAAAGATACTCCATAACTTACGGTTATGTGCTTGAACTACGTCCTTAAAATTGGTTGAGCCTGCACGTTTTAAAAAAGTCAACTGCGCTCATCGTAAAAAATAAGATCTATTATATCCTAAATTTACTGTTTTTTCAAAGAATTTAGCTGAATTGTAAGTTGCTGAAGCGTTTATTGGGGGCTGTCATAAAATTTTAAACCAGTGATGATTTTTGTGTGAGTCGCTTCATCCAGAAAAAGTTAGTGGAAAATGCCTTTCGCCAAACACAAAGTATGAACCGGATTCGTCTAAATGATTCAACAGCCAGAACCTTGGAGCATCCGCCAGCATGACTTCGCCATAGGTTTGAGAAAGCACAAAACATCTCTCCTTTTT
>Ga0208640_1000733_pt1 | contig 13887 bp, 12 predicted proteins | sample ETNtaG_23_FD_185774 | JGI IMG/M metagenome (GOLD analysis project Ga0208640, IMG submission 185774) | Marine microbial and viral communities from oxygen minimum zone, Eastern Pacific Ocean - ETNP201310SV72 (SPAdes) (version 2) | ecosystem: Environmental > Aquatic > Marine > Oceanic ... | reverse complement strand
CAATAATTATACATATCAATAGAATATATATTTATTTCTTATAATTGAACCACTATAATTAAAATCTTTCAAATATCAACACAATGAATGCAATTGTTAGAATCGATAAAATATCTTGGGTATTATCTTGCTTAAAGTAGAAATTAGTATCAATGCAGAAATGAAATAAAATGTTTAAATTCTTCACAAGCAAAAAATGGTTTCTCTGGGCCTATCTCGGTTCATTCGTGATTTTGTCGTCATTATGGTTGTCGGTACAAATTGATGTAAAGATAAATGAATGGTTTGGCGGGTTCTACGACATGATTCAAAAAGCCTTAGGAACTCCAAATGCAATCACAATGAATGAGTATTTAGATGGACTATATAGTTTCGGTAAACTGGCCGCCTTGTGGATTATATTAGGACTTGCTACCTCATTCCTTACATCGCACTTTTTGTTTAGGTGGCGCACTTCAATGGTTGAGTTTTATCACAGTGTATATGATAAAGCGCGCACTATTGAAGGTGCATCGCAACGTGTACAAGAAGACACAATTAGATTTTCACGAATTATGGAAGGATTAGGAACAAGTTTCATTGAATCGGTTATGGTACTAATTGAGTACTTTCCATTATTGATGGGTCTATCTGTAGGCATCCCTATCATGTGGTTTGGTGATTGGTCATACGGTTTGGTTTCTGGCGCCCTTATTTGGGCAGTTGGCGGCACAGTTTTAATGATTGGGCTGGCTTGGGTATTAAGACTTGTAGGTATTGAATATGATCTACAAAAGAGGGAGGCAGCTTATCGCAAAATACTCGTTATAGCGGAGGATGACGGAAGTATCAGACCAAAATCATTAGAAGAGCTTTTTGTAGGTGTAAGAAAAATTCATTACAAAAGTTATTTGTTTTATTTGTATTTTAATATTGGAAGGCTTGCCTACCTACAAGCCAACGTTTTAGTTGGATATATTTTCCTTGCACCCGCTATAGTTGCAGGAGTTATGACTCTTGGTGTAATGCAACAAATACTTAGGGCATTTGGTAGAGTAGAGGGTTCTCTTCAATATTTATTCAATGCATGGCCAACCATCATTGAACTGGCAAGCGTCTATAAACGTTTAAGAGAGTTTGAGAGAAAAATTATTGCAATTGAATAGTTGAAATAGAAAAAATTAAACAACCGACTGGCCCATTCTAAGAACTTGACCTGAATGCAGTTTTAACTCTGGAGCCCCCTCTGGAAGAAGCATAATTACCGTTGAGCCCATATTAAAGCGACCTAGCTCATCTCCTTTATTAAGTTCAAATTCCTTATCAATGTAGTCAAAAGACTTAACATACTTGCCATATGGAGGTGTTATTTGTCCCTGCCAAGAGGTTTGTATAGAACCAACAAAAATTGCCCCTACTAGAACAAATACAACTTCTCCAAAAGAGGCCTCAAAGCGGCAAACTAAGCGCTCATTTCGTGCAAAAATTCCGTTAATTTTGTTGACCGTTTTGTGGTTAACAGAAAACAAGTCCCCTGGTACATATCGCATGGAAATGAGCTTAGCATCAAATGGCATATGGACTCGATGATAGTCTTTTGGTGAAAGATAGATAGTTGAAAATTGACCATTATCAAGTATTGATGCTGATTCACCTGCCAAAAGTTGAGAAACTTCAAAATGATGACCTTTGGCTTGTATGATTTGTGAATCCTTAATATAGCCAGACTGAGACACAATCCCGTCAACCGGGGCAACAACTGTAGCATTAGAAATAGGTCTTGACTTTGGCTTTAAGCGTCGGGTAAAGAATTCATTAAAAGACAGATAATCCTCAACATTGGTAGTTTCAGCTTCATCTAAATTGACTTGATAATTTTTGATAAACCAACGAGTAAAACTATTCTTAATCCAGACAACTTCGATGCGCGCAAATCGAAACATCAGCTTCGACAAAAGATGCTGAGGTATCAGGTACTGAAGAAAAGTCATTTATGGAGCTTTGCTCTAATGAAGTCGACTGCAGAGTTGTATTCAATTTCAATTTTTTCGGCTTCATTTCTGCCTTTATACTCGATATTACCGTTATCAGCATGGGTATCGCTAATAACTATACGGTGAGGTATGCCCAATAGTTCAGAATCAGCGAACATGATGCCTGCACGCTCTTTGCGATTATCAAGCAGAACTTCTATCCCTTGCTTCAAAAACTTTTCATATAAATCATCAGCCAAATCTCGCACTCTGCTTGATTTATTGTAATTAATTGGAACGATAACAAGTTGGAAAGGGGCAATCGCTTCAGGAAAGATGATTCCCTTATCATCGTGATTTTGTTCAATGCTTGCTGCAACAATACGAGTCACGCCAATACCGTAACAGCCCATATTCATATTGACTGCTCTGCCATTTTCTCCGATAACTTTGGCATTCATTGCGTCTGAATATTTTGTACCTAATTGAAAGATATGGCCGACCTCAATGCCACGCTTAATTTCAAGCTTGCCTTTACCGTCGGGTGAAGGATCTCCTGCAACAACATTACGCAGATCTGCTTCCACAAAGCCGGCTACATCACGTTTCCAATTCACACCTTTTAAGTGCTTACTGTCCTCATTAGCACCACAAACAAAATCAGATAAACCAGCTGCTGCATAGTCCACAATAATCGGAATTGAAAGCCCTACTAGACCTATAGAACCAACTGAACACCCTAATTTTTTGCGAATTTTTTCCTCATCAGCCATTTGTAGTGGTTGCTTGACACCTTTAACTTTTGCAGCTTTGACTTCATTTAATTCGTGGTCCCCTCGCAACACTAGAGCAATGAGTGTGTCGCTTTCACCTTCTACTAGTAGTGTTTTGACTGTCGATTGTGGCTTTATATCAAGTAGCTTACAAACGTCATCTATTGTTTTGACACCTGGGGTTTCAGCCACTGTCAGTTCTTCTTTTGGAGATTCAGGATCAATAACTTTCTGGGTTTCTGCTCTTTCCAGATTGGCAGCATAGTCTGACCCATCTGAGAAACAAATTGCGTCTTCACCAGAATCTGCCAAAACATGAAATTCATGGGAACTATCGCCACCAATAGGCCCGGAGTCAGCTAAAACTACTCTATATTCAAGTCCAAGTCTATCAAAAATATTGCAATAAGTTTTATGCATAACTTGATAAGTTTCACCAAGCGAAGTCCCATCAATGTGAAACGAGTAAGCGTCTTTCATTATAAATTCACGTGATCTCATGACACCAAAACGTGGTCGAATCTCGTCGCGAAATTTTGTTTGTATTTGATAGAAATTTATCGGCAGCTGTTTGTAGCTCTTAAGGTACTGCTTGGCAATATTTGTAATAACTTCTTCGTGGGTTGGACCCATACAAAAATCCCTGTTGTGTCTGTCTTGAAAGCGAAGCAATTCTGGTCCATATTCTTCCCATCTCTCTGATTCCTGCCATAGTTCTGCTGGTTGTGCAACAGGCATCAATAATTCTTGAGCCAAAGACTTGTTCATTTCCTCACGGATAATTTTCTCAATTTTTTGGATAACTCTGAGACCTATTGGAAGATATGAGTACAGACCCGAGGCTAGCTTTGAGATTAAACCTGCTCGTATCATTAACTGATGGGAAATGATTTTTGCATCATTAGGCAGTTCTTTGACGGTAGGGATTAATAAATTGCTGCTTTTCATATAAAATATGGCAATAATAACAATAAATGCTTTGATTTTACCTAATGCCTGATTTCCAAACTTTATTAATTTGGGTTATTCCTGTGCTATTGGCCATCACTCTTCATGAAGCTGCACATGGTTGGACAGCCAGTAAGTTCGGAGATCATACTGCCAGAATGATGGGTAGAGTAACCCTTAATCCTGTCAAACATATTGACCCGGTTGGAACGATTATAGTGCCCCTAGCATTATTGATAATGTCTACTGGATTTATTTTTGGATGGGCAAAGCCGGTTCCGATTAATTTTAATGCCCTTAGGTCGCCCAAGTCTGGCATGATTTGGGTTGCCCTTGCAGGACCAGGAGCAAACCTTATAATGGCGATCGGTTGGTTATTTGTTGCCATCCTCTCGTTCAATAACAATATACCCATTATGCTAAAAATGGCAGGTGCTGGTATTTTTATTAATATTTTGCTGGCGGTTTTTAATCTATTACCGATTCCTCCTCTAGATGGATCTCGAGTAATTAGTGCGCTACTACCAAACCCACTTGCCTATAAATACAATCAACTTGAACGATTCGGCTTTGTTATTCTGATTGGCCTGATGTTTATTGGGGGTTTTAGTTATATAGTTTGGCCAATTGTTGGACTAGCTTTAAACTCACTATCAGTACTTTCTGGCCTTAATTTAATTAGCTTGATGAGCTATGTATTTTCCTAAGAGAGCAAGTAATTTTATGATTTTTCCTAGCTCAGTAAATTTAAGAGAGTTTTTCATTTAACAGTTGATTAACTTGCTTTGGATTAGCTTTGCCTTGAGTTTGTTTCATTACTTGACCAACAAAAAAACCTAACATTTTCGTATTGCCAGACTTAAATTGCTCAACTTGAGAACTATTATTGGCAAGAACTTTATCGATAATGGATTCAATAGCAGTAATGTCAGTCATCTGTTTTAAGCCTTGACTTTCTATAACCTCATCTGCACTTCCTTGGCCTTTCCACATAGCCTTAAAAACATCTTTTGCAATTTTTCCAGAAATCGTTTCATCTTCAATTCTCTTAACTAAACCAGACAGTTCTATAGCGGATATAGGAGAATCTTTAATATCCATTTGATTTTTGTTAAGTGCCGCTGAAAGCTCACCCATCACCCAATTCGCGGAAAGTTTTGCATCTGTGTCTTCGGAAAGCATCGACTCAAAGAAATCAGCAAAAGCCTTTTGCGATGTTAAGTTTTCGGCATCATAAGTGCTCAGGCTAAATTCTCTAATAAACCTGGATTTTTTTTCTGTCGGCAGTTCAGGTAAAGTAGTTTTAATTTGTGTAAGCAATGCATCATCAATTTCAACTGGCAACAAATCGGGATCTGGAAAATATCTATAATCGTTCGCCTCTTCTTTAGAACGCATTGATCGTGTTTCATTCTTCATGTCATCGTAAAGCCTAGTTTCCTGAACAACTTCTTCCCCATCTTCTAAAACATCTTGTTGTCTCTGAACCTCTAAATTAATCGCTTTTTCAAGGAACTTAAAAGAGTTAATATTTTTTAATTCGGTCCGTGTACCTAGCTCTTTCGCTCCCTTTTTTCTTATTGATACATTGGCATCACATCGAAAAGATCCTTCCTGCATATTGCCATCACAAATACCTATATACTGCACCAAGGAGTGAACTTTTTTTGCATAAGCAACTGCCTCTTTAGCGCTTCTCATGTCGGGTTCTGAAACTATCTCTAGCAGTGGTGTGCCAGCTCGATTAAGGTCTATTGCTGTATAGTCGTCATACAAATCATGGATAGACTTTCCTGCATCTTCTTCTAAATGAGCGCGAGTAATACCGACCATTTTGGTCTCACCCTCTTCAGTACTTATCTCAATTTCTCCTTGACCTACTATTGGAATTTCGAATTGAGAAATCTGATAACCTTTAGGCAGGTCTGGATAAAAATAGTTTTTTCGAGCAAAAATAGAGTGTTGATTAATTTTCGCATACCTTTAGGCAGGTCTGGATAAAAATAGTTTTTTCGAGCAAAAATAGAGTGTTGATTAATTTTCGCATTGACAGCTAAACCAAACCTTAAAGCCATCACGACTGCTTCTTTGTTGAGTACCGGAAGGACCCCTGGTAAACCTAGATCTACTGCGCAGGCCTGGGTATTTGGCTCAGCACCAAAAGCGGTTGATGCACCCGAAAAAATTTTTGATTTAGTGCTTAATTGAGAGTGTATCTCTAGACCGATAACTGTTTCCCAAGCCATACTCAATCCTCCTTAAGTATTTTCAGGTAAACGAACATGCCAGTCAGTTTGTGTTTGAAATAGATGAGCAGTATTTAATAAGATTTCTTCAGACCAATAATTGCCAATCATCTGTAGTCCGACAGGTAAATTATTTGAAAATCCTACCGGAATGCTTATTCCTGGCAGGCCAGCCAAATTTACAGAAAGTGTATAAATATCTGCCAAATACATAGAAACTGAGTCTTTTATTGCACCTATCTCAAATGCTGTGGTAGGTGAAACTGGACCCATTATCACATCCACCTTTTGAAATACTTTTTTGAAGTCTTCACTAATCAATTGTCGCACTTTTTGTGCTTTAAGGTAATAGGCGTCATAATAGCCCGCAGAAAGTGCATAGGTGCCAATCATTATACGACGTTTGACTTCTTCCCCAAAACCCTCAGAACGTGACCTAAGGTACAAGTCATTTAGGTCTACAGGGTTATCACATCGATAACCATAACGCACTCCATCAAGACGAGACAAATTAGATGAGCATTCACAAGGCGCAACAATGTAATAGGTTGGTACAGCGTATGCTGAATTAGGGAGTGACACCTCCTCAACAGTAGCGCCCATAGATTCAAATTCTTTAATTGATTGTAAAATAACTTTCGCAATACCGTCATCCAACCCTTCGGAAAAATACTCCTTTGGAATTCCAATCTTTAAGCCTTTAATAGAATTGTTCAAATTTTCAGTGTAGTCAGGAACATCTTTATTCACACTAGTTGAATCCTTGTCATCGAAACCAGCCATAGCGTTCAAAACTAATGCGGCATCCTCTGCACTTTGAGTAATCGGACCAGCCTGGTCAAGGCTTGAAGCGTAAGCTATCATACCGTATCTTGAGATTCTTCCATAGGTTGGTTTTAGTCCAGTGATACCGCAAAGGCTTGCTGGTTGTCGGATACTTCCGCCAGTATCAGTTCCAGTAGCGAAAGCTGACAAACGAGCTGCAACAGCAGCCGCAGATCCGCCTGAGGAGCCGCCAGGAACTTTTTTTCTATCCCATGGATTTTTTACTGGACCATAGTAAGAATTTTCATTTGAAGAACCCATGGCAAATTCATCCATGTTTGTCTTGCCCAACATGACCATACCTTCCATGTTTAATTTGTGAGTTAGAGTCGCATCGTAAGGCGAAATAAATGGGTCTAGAATCTTCGAACCAGCAGACGTTTTGACACCTTTGGTACAAAAAATATCTTTGTGAGCATAAGGGATACCTGTCAAAACACTACCACTACCACTTGCCAGTTTGGCGTCAGCTGCTCGTGCCTGTGATAATGCAAGCTCATCAGTTACAGTGATAAATGCATTTAGATCTGAACGATCAATTCTCTTGAGATAATGTTGGGTTAGCTCAATAGATGAAAAATCTCTATTTTTCAATCCATTAGACAGCTCAGATACAGAAAATTTATGCATCATTACTCAATCACAGTTGGCACAAGAAAATGTTGCTTTCCAGTTTTTGGCGCAATTGCTTGAAAATCATCCGATAAATCAGTCTCACTAACTACATCTTCTCGTAAACGTTGAGACATATCAAGAGGATGTGCCATTGGCTCAACATTATCTGTACCAATCTCGCTTAGCTCAGCCATTAAATTGAGAATATTATTAAGTTCAGCTGTGGTTTGTTGAGCTTCAGAATCACTAATATTGAGTCTAGCTAGTTGCGCTATCTCTTTGACTTGTTTTTTATCTAATGACATAAATAAGATCAATTAAGAATGACAAAATTCCGACAAAACTTGGTTTAGATTTTCTTTAGAATAGTCTTCTGTAACATAAGAATTTCCTAAAGATGAAAACAAAATAAAGCGTATATTACCATCAATCACTTTTTTGTCTAGCGACATTGCTTTGTAAATTTTTTTAGCGGCAATTTTTTGCTCTCCTAGATTACAAGGCAATTCCGCTAGATTCAATATATTATTAACTCTATCTACATCTTCGGATGATAAGTGACCTTCGAGTTGAGAAAGTCTAGCCGCCATACAAATCCCAATCGCAACTGCTTCTCCATGTAGATAAGAGCCATAACCCAAAGTATTTTCAATCCCATGTCCAAAAGTATGGCCTAGATTTAATAATTTCCTTACACCACTCTCAAACTCATCTTTAGAAACAATTTCTGCCTTGTCTAAACAGGAACGATAAATTATGTCAATCAGTAATTCCTTATATCTCTGATTAGATCTTTTCATTATTGAATCAATATTTTTTTCAAGATCTAAAAGAAAATCAATGTTACCCAACAAGCCATATTTAATCACTTCAGCCATTCCTGCTGAAAATTCACGAATAGGTAAAGTGTCCAATGTATCTATGTCAATAATAACCGCTTGGGGCTGGTGGAATGCTCCAATCATATTTTTGCCTAAAGTATGATTGACACCGGTCTTGCCACCTACACTAGAGTCGACCTGGGAAAGTAAGGTTGTCGGAATTTGGATAAAGTCAACCCCGCGCTGATAGGACGCTGCTGCGAATCCTGTTATGTCACCAACAACACCGCCACCTAGTGCAATCAATGTCGCACTACGGTCAAACTTTGCCTCTAGTAGAGCGTCAAATATAGAATTAACCGTTTCCAGAGTTTTATATTGTTCTCCATCAGGAAGAATGACAACCTGAACTTCGAAATTACCGAGTAATTTTTTAACTTTCTCTAAGTAAAGAGGCTCTATTGTTGTGTTGGTGATAACCATCACCTGTTGACCAGAAATATGTTTCTCGAGGTATGACTTATCTGACAGTAAATCATTCCCGATATAAATAGGATAAGATTTATCACCAAGCTCTAGATTAAGAATTTTTTGTATATTTGGCATTATGCAAATACCCTCAACTCTCCTTCACCTGCCACATTTTCAATACAGCGCTCACACAATTCTTTATGTATATCATGTTCACCAATTTCCTCTCGGTGGTGCCAACAACGAACACACTTTTGATAGCCGCTCTTATTAACCATTATAGCTAATGACTGATCAATATCAGTAGCCTTATTTGGCTTGTCTGCTAGTGAATGAATTCTAGCGTCTGAAGTAATAAAAACGAACCTCAACTCATTTCCCAGTTCTTGGAGCGCTTGATATTTCTCATCGTCACAATATATATCCACTTCGGCATCAAGTGATGAACCTATCACCTTGTCACGGCGCATCTCTTCAAGTTCTTTACGTAGATGTACATTAACATCCCTAGCAGCATCGATTGCTCTGCTATTAAAGTCGCCAACTAGGCCTTCATACCAGGTCTGCAAAAAAACACTTTCATTTGCTGCTCCAGGAAGATACTGCCAAACCTCCTCGGCAGTAAATGAGAGAACTGGACTGAGCCATCGCACCATCGCGTGAGCAATATGATACAAAGCACTTTGCGCTGATCTACGTGCTAAAGAGTTGGCCTGTGTGGTGTATTGTCTGTCCTTGATGATATCCAAATAAAAACCACCTAAATCATTGGTACAAAAATTCAATATCATTTTCATTGCATGATGGAAGTTATATTCATCATAGTCATTAACAACTTGGGATTGAAGTTCAGCTGTTTTTGAAACAATCCATTGGTCAAGAACCAGCATTTTATCGACACTTAAGAGGTCATTATTAGGTTCAAATCCTTGCATATTTGCCAACATAAAGCGCATCGTATTACGGATACGTCTGTAACTATCCGCACTTCTCTTAAGGATCTCGTCAGAAACCGTCATCTCGCCAGAATAGTCAGTACTCCCTATCCATAGCCTTAAAATGTCTGCACCTAAGGTGTTAACCACTTTTTGTGGTGGAATCACATTACCCAAAGATTTACTCATTTTATGGCCATTTTGATCGACCGTAAAACCATGGGTTAGTACTTGTCTGTATGGCGCCCTGCCATTAATCGCGCAGGAAGTAATTAGTGAAGATTGGAACCAACCCCTATGCTGGTCTGAGCCCTCAAGATACATGTCAGCAATGTCACTTAAATAGTCGCTATTTTTTAAGACCGCAAAGTGGCTCACTCCAGAGTCAAACCAGACATCTAGTGTGTCGGTAGTTTTTTCGTATTCAGAGGCTTCAGAACCTAGCACATCTTCAACCTTTAGACTAAACCAGGCCTCTATGCCGCCCTTTTCTATCCTTTTAGCCACAGCTTCAAAAAGAGACTCGGTGTCTGGATGAAATTCACCAGTTTTTTTATTGATAAAAAGAGTAATAGGCGAACCCCAAAACCTCTGCCTGGAAATACACCAGTCAGGACGATTGCCGACCATCAATTCGATCCGCTTTTGACCCCAGCTCGGTATCCATTTAACGTTAAGTATCTCGTCATTAACTGTATCTCTTAACTTGTTTTGAGTCATTGAGACAAACCATTGTGGTGTCGCTCTAAAGATAACCGGCGTCTTGTGTCTCCAGCAATGCGGATAAGAGTGAGTCATTGACTTGTGACTTACGATGGTATTATTCTTTTTCAATAATTCAATGATGGTCACATTTGCTTTAAAGATATACTCTCCAGCTACATGTTCTGTACTCTCTATAAATACCCCCCTACCATCAACAGGACAATCAACTGGCAGGTTATATTTGAGACTAACAATGTAGTCATCCTGGCCATGGGCAGGCGATGTGTGAACTGCTCCAGTACCGGCTTCAGTGGTTACATGTTCCCCCATAATCACAGGAACCTGCCTGTCGTAAAAGGGATGTTGCAACATAACACCTTCAAGATCAGAACCTTTATATATTTTGTCTGATTTACCTACAGCTTGAACGTTGAACCTCTCTAAAGCATCTTCATATAACTCTTCTGCGAGAAGATAATAACGATCTCCCAAATCAGCCATAACATAGCTAAGTTCAGGGTGCAGGGCAACTGCTTCGTTGGCAGGCAAAGTCCAAGGTGTTGTAGTCCAAATAACAACAGAGACCGGTTTTTTCACACCAAATACAGTAGAATCTAGAACTTCAAAAGCAACATCAACTGTGTCAGACTCTTTGTCCTTGTATTCTACTTCTGCTTCTGCTAAAGCTGAAGAGCATTCGGTGCACCAGTGAACAGGCTTATAACCCTTTGTAAGGTGTCCATTCTTTATAATCTTGCCAACCGAGCGAACAATGTCTGCTTCATACCTGAAGTCCTTTGTTAGGTATGGATTGTCCCAGTCGCCTATAATTCCTAGACGTTTGAAATCAACCTTCTGGTTTTCGATTTGTTGGTCAGCGTATTCTCGACAGGCAGCACGGAAATCATCAGCATTAATTTTCTGTCCTACCTTGCCCTTCTTTTTTTCAACATTATGCTCAATTGGTAATCCATGGCAATCCCAGCCAGGCACATATGGAGCGTCAAAACCAGATAGAGTTTTGCTTTTAACAATAACATCTTTAAGAACCTTGTTAACAGCATGACCAATATGGATATCGCCATTTGCATATGGAGGGCCGTCATGAAGAACGAATATAGGGCTTCCTTTAAATCTCTGACGAATTTGTCGATACAAATCTTTGTCATACCATTCATCTAGAAAACCGCCTTCACGATTTGCAAGATTGGCCTTCATTGGGAAGTCTGTGGCAGGTAAATTTAAAGTGGACTTATAATCTGACATTAGTTAACAAAATAATTCTCGATAAACCCGCCATTATACTGCAACAGCAAGGTTTGTTGAGATTGAAAATCTTCCATAAACGAAGCTTTATTTCATATAAATTAGCTGGATTATTCCTTAAGGTTGACCGAATTTAGTAACGCCTTAACCTGCTTAGGCTTTAGGTATTCTGACTGGTTAGCACGCAAGCTCTCTGGTAAACGAATATCGCCAAATCTTATTCGAATCAAACGTGATACTGTAAATCCTAAAGCCTCCCAAAGCCTTCTAACTTCGCGCCTTTTACCTTCCCTCAGAACAACCCTATACCATCGATTTGCACCAGCTCCGCCGCCCATTGTTAGTTTATGAAATTTTGCTACACCATCTTCAAGTTTAATTCCGCTGGTCAACTTATTGATATCTTCCTTGTCAATTTTCCCCAATACACGGACCGCATATTCTCTGTCTACTTCTGAGCTGGGATGCATTAATCTATTGGCAAGCTCTCCATTATTAGTAAACAGCAACAATCCTGATGTATTAAGGTCAAGCCTACCAACCATTATCCAGCGCGTGTTTTTTGGCAACAACTCAAAAACATTTTTTCTGCCCTCTTCATCTTTTGTTGAACAGATAATACCGGCTTGTTTGTTAAGAATTAACACCTTTGTTTCATCCCCAACAAAACGCTTCAAGTTAATTAGTTGACCATCTATTCGAATCTGGTCGTCTAAGGTTGCCTTATCTCCAATCTGGGCTTTTTTACTGTTTAGTGTTACCCTGCCTTGCTCAATTAATTTTTCAGCCCAACGCCTCGAACCATAACCCGCATTGGCAATCAGTTTTTGTATTCTCTGCGACATTCTTGATAACTCTGGTTTGCTTGACTTAGTAAGTCAAACCCATCGCGTCTCGTACTTCTTGCATTGTCTCTTTGGCGACTCTACGTGCACGTTCAGAGCCGTCAAATATAATCTCTTGAATCAAGTTAGGTTCTGACTTATATTTTTCGATACTCTCTTGAATGGGTTTTAATTCAGCAACAATAGAGTCGACCACTGGCTTCTTACATTCAATACAACCCATCTTAGCTTTTGTGCAGCCATCCATAACCCAATCAAGCTGATCTTGCTTGCCATAAATTTCATGTAAATTCCATACTGGACATTTATTAGGATTCCCGGGATCAGTTAGATGTACGCGTGCAGGGTCTGTGACCATTTTGTTAACTTTTTGCTTAACCTCGCTAGCCGAGTCTCTCAAAAAGATGCCGTTGTTATAGGACTTAGACATTTTTTGACCATCCAGTCCTGGCATTTTAGAGTTTTTGGTCAATAGCGCTTCTGGTTCAACCAAAATAATTTTTCCGACACCTTCGATATAACCCAGTAGTCTTTCTCGGTCACCATGTGTAATATTTTTCTGCTCTGATAATAGCGCTTTAGCTTTTACCAGTGCTCCATCGTCCCCCTTTTCTTGATAGGACTTTCTTAAATTGCGATAAAGCTTAGCCTGCTTCTTTCCCATCTTAGAGGTAGCTATTTCAGCCTTCTCTTCGAAGTCAACCTCGCGACCATAGATATAGTTAAATCGGCGCGCTATCTCTCTGGTTAGTTCAACATGTGCAGCCTGGTCCTCGCCAACAGGCACAAATCCTGCTTTGTACATCAATATATCCGAACTTTGTAAAACTGGATAGCCCAGAAAACCATATGTTGCAAGGTTCTTTGTTTTTAATTTTTCTTGCTGGTCTTTGTATGACGGCACACGTTCCAACCAGCTTACTGGTGTTGTCATTGATAACAAAAGGTGTAGTTCAGCGTGTTCTGGCACTTTCGACTGAACAAAAATAGTTGAGATGTTTGGATTTATACCTGACGCTAGCCAATCAATAACCATGTCAATTGTGTAAGATTCTAGATCAATTTTGTCTGAATAGTGGGTAGTGAATGCGTGCCAATCCGCTACAAAATAGTACGAATCGTATTCATTTTGCAACTCAAGCCAGTTTTTCAAGGCGCCATGATAATGCCCTAAGTGTAGTTTGCCTGTCGGGCGCATTCCAGATAGTACGCGTTGATCTTTCATTGTGAACAATTAAGATGCATCAAAATATGTGACAATTATCCCACAGATTTAGCATAGCTTAACAAGCCATCCAAAACCAAATTTTTAAAATAATTTATTGGCTGAGGCAGCTCTTTAGTTAACTTGCTGATGTCACCACCTGTTAAGAGAACAACACCGTTAGAATATTGAGATTGGAAATCTCTTATTTGTTCTTTGATTGTAGAAATCAACATTGTCTCAGTGCCACTTAGCCAGGCATCTTTGGTATTGCTTTGAAG
>Ga0208640_1000723_pt1 | contig 13938 bp, 7 predicted proteins | sample ETNtaG_23_FD_185774 | JGI IMG/M metagenome (GOLD analysis project Ga0208640, IMG submission 185774) | Marine microbial and viral communities from oxygen minimum zone, Eastern Pacific Ocean - ETNP201310SV72 (SPAdes) (version 2) | ecosystem: Environmental > Aquatic > Marine > Oceanic ... | reverse complement strand
GAACGAGGCAATAAAGGGGCTGCCCTTACCACATTCATCAGCCTTGCTGGCCGTTTTCTGGTTCTCATGCCCAACAACCCAAAAGGAGGAGGGATCTCCCGACGAATCGAGGGTGAAGAGCGTACTGAGCTAAGGGATGTGATGTCCAAACTTGAGGTGCCCACTGAACATGCCCTCATTGCCCGAACCGCAGGCATCGGCAAAACATTTGAATCCATGCAGTGGGATCTGGACTATCTGCTCCATCTCTGGAAGGCGATTGAAGAAGCCTCCAAAGATCGCACTGCTCCATTCCTGGTCTACCAGGAGAGTAATCTTGTGGTTCGGGCCATTCGTGACTATCTGCGCAGTGATATTACTGAGATCGTGATTGACGATGAAGAGATCTTCCAGAGGGCATCACGCTTCATGGAACAGGTAATGCCCCAGAATCTGACCAAACTCAAGCGCTACACAGACACCATTCCCCTGTTTTCAAGATTTCAGATCGAACATCAGATTGAGTCGGCGTTCTCTCGAAATGTAAGGCTCCCTGCCGGTGGAAGTCTGGTCATCGACCATACTGAAGCCCTGGTCACCATTGATGTCAACTCGGCACGGGCGACAAAAGGTGCTGATATTGAAGAGACAGCTCTGCAGACCAATCTTGAAGCTGTTGATGAGATCGCACGCCAGCTTCGAGTTAGGGATCTGGGAGGGCTGATAGTTCTTGATCTGATCGATATGACCTCTACCAGAAATCAGCGAACGGTTGAACAGCGGCTGTCGGAAGCGATCAAGGTAGATCGGGCTAGAATTCAGACCGGACGCATTTCACGCTTTGGTCTGCTGGAGATGTCACGACAACGACTCCGCTCATCACTGGGCGAGGCCAATTATATCTCTTGTCCCCGTTGTGATGGAACCGGACATATACGAAGTGTGCCCTCCTCTGCTCTGAGCATTTTGCGTATTCTTGAAGAGGAGGCGTTAAAGGAGAACACGGAAGTTATTCATGCCCATCTTCCGGTACAAACAGCCACATTCCTGCTGAATGAGAAGCGCCACGAGCTGAATGTAATTGAGAAAAGACTGGCCACCCGGATTGTGATCATTCCGACCCAGGAGCTGGAGACACCTCATTTCAATATCAAGCGTCTTCGAGGTGAAGAGCTCAACGAAACCATTGAATCAGCAAGTTACCTGATTGAATACGAGGACGATGAGCCCGACCTCAACCTAAAGAGCGTCCAGAAAAAACTAGCCTCTGAACAGCCGGTAGTGGCTTACGAAAATCTGGAGACACCATCAAAACCTCCACTCCCGGCCTCAAAAGAGAGGGGTATTTTCAAGCGTATTGTTAATTTGTTCTCGTCCTCTGAAGAGGAGGAGAAGACCAAGGCTGAAGAGAAGAGTGATAAAAAGGAGCCCCAGAAAAAGTCTCAGCAGAGAGGTCGTCAGCAGCGCAGCAATCAGAGAGGACGTCGCCAGGGCCAGGGTCGCTCCAGGAACCAGGCTCAGGGCGGACGTAGTGGCCAGCAGAAGGATGGAGGCAATCGCCAGAACAGACAGAACCAACAGAATCGTCGAAATCCGAATCAACAATCGGCAAGCGAGGGCGATAAGCCGGGTTCAGATGAGAAGACACAAACTGAAAGCAGTGGAAATCGAAACCGGCGCAATACCCGCGGCGGCCGCAGGCGTGGTGGAGGGGGTGGTAGCCGTCAGCAAAACCCTCAAGCCAAACCAGAACAGGGTGAGGGAGAAGGTCGTTCGCAACGGCCCTCAACAGGTCAAGGACAACGAAGGTCATCAACACGCCCTGCACAACAACAGGAGAGGACGGCAAAGCCCTCACAAGAACCTAATGGAAACAAGGCGGTTGAAGTTGATGGGAATCAAAGCAGTCCCTCGCCAGAGCGGAAGTCTCCTGCAGCCCCAGAGACCAACCAGAACCGCAGCCCTGAGGCCTAAACCAGATTCACATCAGGTGTTCAAAGCGGTGACCTGAGGTCATCGGGAGTGATTTCGAGATAACGAGCGTTATCGGCGTTCAAACAGGGCTATCGATTCGACATGGGCAGTATGGGGAAACATGTCGATCATTCCTGATCCTTTGAGGCTGTATCTCTTCTCATTGACCAATATTCCGGCATCTCTTGCCAAGGTGGCTGGATTACAGGAAATGTAGAGAATTCGCTTTGGGGATTGCCGGTTGAGTTGTTCGACCACCTCCCTGGCCCCGGATCGGGGAGGGTCTAGAAGAAGGCACTCCGCTTGCCCCATCGCGGGGATGGCTACCGGTTCCTTGGTGTAGAGATCTACCGTTTTGAATCGGGCATTATTGATGCTGTTCTGTTTGGCATTTTCGATTGCTCTGTCTACCAGTGCCTGTTGCCCCTCATAACCGACAACCTCGCCGGCCCCCCTTGCCAGCGGAAGGGTGAAGTTGCCGAGGCCACAAAAGAGGTCAACAATCACCCCCTTTTTGGAAGAATCGACCAACTCCAGTACCCGAGAAACCAGGATTTGATTGAGCATGGTATTGACCTGAATAAAGTCGGTTGCGCTGAAGGAGATATTGATATCAGGGTTCGCTTCATAAGTGAGTTGTTTGGGAGAGTTAGGCCAGAGCAATGCCACAGATTCAATCCCGCCAGGCTGGAGGTAGAGATTTACCCCATGCTCCTTTGCAAACCGGGTCAAAAGGAGTTCATCTCTGTCGGTGGTGGGAATTAAATTTCGAAACACCAGTGACTGTGCATCCTCACCGGTGGCAACTTCAATTTGAGGGAGTTCTGAGCGACAGGCAAGCGCAGAGATAAGCTCATGCAGAGCGGGCAGCAATGCGGATATTTTAGGGTCCAGTATCGGGCACTCCCTCAGGGAGGTGATGTAACTGCTCTTCCTCTCCCTGAATCCGACCAACACCCCGCCCTTTTTTTTCACATCCCTGATGCCTAATCGGGCTTTTCTTCGGTATCCCCATGGGTTATCAAAAAGCGGAGCAAACCACTCTTGAGGCTCGACACCGCCAATTCGTTTCAAGCTCTCCCTGAGTACATTCTCTTTTGCTTTTATCTGTTGTTGATAGTCAAGGTGTTGGAGCATGCATCCGCCACAGACGCCGAAGTGTGGACAGCGGGGTTCAACCCGATGGGCCGATGGATCTATGATTTCAACCGCCTGGCCTTCAAAAATTCCCTTTCGCCGGCGTTTGACTGCACACAGGACCGTCTCACCCGGGAGCGCCCCTTCAACAAACACCACTCTGCCATCAAGATGGGAGACACCGCGACCATCGTGACTCAGGTCACCAATGAGCAGTTCTGATTCGGGCAGTGGTTTGCGTTTTCGGGCCATGGTCCTGGATAGGTTGTCGTTAGTAAATGAGATTGCTCGGTTTTGCTACTTCACTCAACCGATTCCAACAACCCTGTAAAGCCGAAAAAATCAATCAGGGAAAGACGCCTGTGCTCAGATAACGATCACCGCGATCACAGACAATGGTCACTATCACACCCGCTTCAATATCGTTGTCGAGCTTCTTTACTGCGGCCATCGCGCCTCCAGAGGAGATGCCGCAGAAGATGCCCTCTTCCTTTGCCATTTTAATCGCCATCGCCTCAGCCTCATCCTGGCCAACATCGATAACCCTATCGACCCGACTGGGTTCATAGATCCTGGGCAGATACTCCATGGGCCAGCGCCTGATTCCAGCAATGGTGGCCCCCTCTTCGGGTTGGACACCAATAATCCGGATTTGGGGGTTTTTCTCCTTTAGATAGCGCGATACACCCATTATGGTTCCCGTTGTCCCCATGGCGCTTACAAAATGGGTGATTCTGCCCTCGGTCTGACTCCAGATTTCCGGTCCGGTGGTTTTATAGTGGGCATCCGGGTTGTCAGCATTGGAGAACTGATCAAGCTGAACCCCTTTTCCTGCTTTTTCCATCTCGATGGCGAGGTCTCGAGCCCCCTCCATCCCCTCCTCCCGGGTGACCGAGAGAATGGTGGCACCAAAGGCCCGCATGGTGACTCGCCGCTCTTCGCTCAAGTGCTCGGGCATGATCAGCACCATGGGATAGCCCCTTATTGCCGCAGCCATCGCGAGCGCGATTCCAGTATTGCCACTGGTGGCCTCTATCAGAGTGGTGCCGGGAGAGATCTCACCTCGTTCTTCGGCCGCTTTGATCATATTGAGGGCCGGTCGATCCTTGACTGAACCGGCCGGGTTATTACCTTCGAGCTTGGCAAGCACCGTGTTTGAGCTTCCCTTAACAAGGTTGCGAAGCTTAACAAGAGGTGTATTCCCGACATAGGATTCGAGTGTTTTCATGCTATTGATCATAGCATGGCTCAACGCTTTGAATGATCAACTGCAGGGTTTGACGTCCTCTGAATTGATTGGTATCGAGACGATAGATCGCCCGAATCAGGTTTAACTGAGGGGGCTGATCGCCAGGTGAAACCAGATTGAAACAAATCCCGGAGACGGTCTTGCCAGACCCTTCCGGAGAGAGGGTCATTTTGAGGTGTTTTTCACCGACAACCCTGGACTCGGTAACCCGGAAGCGACCATGAAAAAGGGGCTCCGGAAAGCCCATACCCCAGGGCCCGCCACTTCGCAGCATCTCTGAGAGCTGCAGATTGATCTCATCAACACCAAGCTCGCCATCGGTAAGGATTGACTCGTCTAAATCCATGGTGGAGAGAGCAGCCTCTATTTCTCTCTCATAGATTTTGGTGAACTGATCAAGTTTGGAGCGCTTAAGAGACAACCCGGCGGCCATGGCATGTCCGCCAAATTTATCAATCAGACCCTCTTCACGGGTTGCAATTGTTTCAAGAAGGTCTCGAATGTGGAGACCATGAATAGAGCGGGCTGACCCTTTGATCATCTCCTCTCCTGCAGGGGCAAGAGCAAGAACAGGCCGATGAGTAGACTCCTTGATTCGAGAGGCGACCAGCCCGACAACACCATGGTGCCAATGCTTATCAAAGAGACAGTAACCCCTGGCCCGATCATCGTCGTTTTCCAGATCCAGTTTTGCAACTGCTTCCTGAGCTCTCGCCTGCATCCCGGCTTCTACTTCACGTCGGGTGCGATTGAGTTCATCGAGTTGTTTGGCAAGGGCCTTTGCCTGTGAGGGGGTTTCACTGAGAAGACACTCGATGCCGGTAGAGATATCATCCAGGCGGCCCGCTGCATTGAGCCGGGGTGCCACCACAAAGCCAAGATCTGATGAGACTGTTCTGGTTATATCGCGACCCGCTACTTTAAGGAGCGCATTAATCCCCGGTCGGCTTTTACCCCCAGTGATTCGTTTCAGGCCATGGGCAACGAGAATCCGGTTGTTATGGTCAAGCGGAACAAGATCAGCCACTGTACCCACCGCAACAAGATCAAGATATTCAGCCAGATTGGGAGGATCAATTTTCATCCTCTCAAACCATCCGAGATCGCGAAGCCCTGATCTCAATGCAATCATCAGATAAAAAATGACGCCCACACCCGCCAGTGCCTTGCTCGGAAAGGTGTCGTCGGGTCGGTTTGGGTTGACAATGGCATCAGCGGGCGGAAGTTCTTTTCCTGGCAGGTGATGATCCGTCACCAAAACTGAGATCCCGCAGGAAGCGGCCTCTTCGATCCCCTCATGGCTCGATATTCCATTATCAACAGTGATAATCAGATCGGGTTGAGCAGGAGCGGCCAACTTGACGATTTCAGGTGTAAGGCCATAACCAAACTCAAAGCGGTTAGGGACGATGTAGGCGACATGCCGGGCTCCCATCGCTCTAAGAGCAAGAACCCCGAGTGCGCAACTGGTCGCCCCATCAGCATCAAAATCACCAACAATCAGAATCGAGGCATCAGCACTAATGGCCTCAACCAGTATCTCCACGGCATCTTCGATCCCGGCCAACTTCTTTGGCGGGATGAGTTGGTTCAACCCCAATTCTAGTTCTTTGGAAGAGGTGATCGACCTAGAGAGGTATATTCGCTTCAGGATAGGGTGAAGATCACCTAACGCATGTTCATTTGTTTGATCAAATTCTCTTTGTAGAATTCTGGGCGGGGCTATCATTGAGTTTGCTTTTCAGTTATTCAACCAAAATACTTGGAAATGTTACTCTCTGTGCCTTAATACTTTCTCAAGTGATGAGCAAGTAGCGTTTCAAAGAAGGAAAATCTATACCCGGAACACACACAACGATCAAGTCAAAACATGGAGAATGGAAATGAAAAAACTAAATATCCCATCTGCCTCTATCGGTTTTCTGTTTGCTCTTATTGGAGGTGTTTTGGTCTATCTTTTTCTTCCACCACCATCAACTGTATCTGCACAAGAAACAGTATATGCCAACACCTGTGCGACCTCCAAGGAGGTCAAGAAGGTAGAACAGGTTGTTGGAGAATATAACGATCACATTTTATACGAATTGGCTTCTATTAGAGACGAATTGCAGATCATTCAATTGCAGACCTTTTAGTGCACTTTGCATGGAGTCGACCAACAACACTACGCTTAATATGATCATAAAGCTTCAAAGTAAAGGGATTAAATCTGTAGTTTGTTGTGAAGCAAAAACGTAGCGACAGCGCTTTTTCTCGCTATACCCCAAATTAGGGTTTTTGCAAGAAAGCCTATAATTAATTGAAATATAGACATTATATATATGGTGCCCGAGGCCGGAGTCGAACCGGCATCACCCGGGGAACGGCTCGCCAGTCACAATTCTCCACACCCGACCGGGCTCCAGCCCGCCTCCGACCGTCGCAGGCAGGCGGGATGACAAAAGCTCCCTGCTTTGACAGAGACCAGAAGTCGAATGCAGGAATCGCCATCGCTTCGCCACTCTTACTCCATGAGTTGCAAAGCTGACCACCACTTTTAGATGGTCCAATCAGGGTATTCCCACCACAGGATAGCCCGTCCATGACAACATCGCCTGCTTCCCGCCTTATTCCCGCTTTTCTTCTTGCCCTTCTCTTAACTCCGGTCGCTCATGCACAGAGCGACCTCGAGCACAGGCTGCCGACCATCACCGAGAAGACGATAATCTCCGAGCACCTCTCTCCGCGGGCCTGCTATGAGTGGTCTCTCCCCCTCTTCACCGATGGTTATGACTACAACGACTATGTCGAGGTCTCTTCCGTCTCCGCCAACTGGGGGGGGGAGGAGCACCCTTATGCCGAAGCAGCGGTTCTGGTCGGTGAAGGCAGGCTCTGCATCACCGGCCTTGTCAACGGGGAAAAATACAAGATCCGTTTCCTCGACGGGCTCCCTTTCAAGAAGGGCCGACGTCTCCACAAGACCCTCAACTCCTCAGTTTTCGTCGATCACCGCAAGGCCTCTCTCGATTTCACCGACGATGCCTTCATCCTCCCGGTCAGGAGCACCCAGGCGGTCACCCTCAAGGTGCTCAACACCCCCGATGCCCGGGTCTTCGCCTACCGCATCAACCCCACCATGGTCCAGGCCTACCTCCAGAACAACCGCTTCAACAACCCGGTTGACCGCTGGGACATGGAGAGCCGCCTGATCAAGGATGCGGAGCTCCTCGGCACCCAGAATATCCATCTCGAGCTTGAACAAAACAGGGAGAAACGGATAGAGCTTGACCTCGACACCCTCATCCAGCGACGAGAGGCCGCCGCCTATATTCTTGTTGCAGAACGGGAAGGAGGGACTGAACGTCGCTGGGAGAACCGAGCGACCCAGTTCCTGATCCTTACCGATCTGGGGCTGACCACCTATCGCCACAACGAGGGGCTTGATCTTTTTGTCCGTTCTTTCGAGAGCGGCCTCTCCCAGAAAGGGGTTCGGGTTGAACTGATGGCACGAAACTTCGATCTCCTCGGCAGCGCCACTACCGACAGCGAGGGGCGGGTCCACTTCCCCCTGCCGCTTGTCAACGGCAGTAATGCCCGCCAGCCAGTCGCCCTCTTTGCCTACCGGGGCAAGGCGGGAGAGCCTGATCACCAGTTTACCTTTCTCCAGCTCACCGGCCACCCCCTCGACATGGGTGACCGGGATGTCGCTGGAGCCCCTCACCCGGGCCTGCTCTCGGCCTATCTCTACCTGGAGCGAGGGGTCTACCGCCCCGGGGAGAGCTTCAACCTGACCGCTCTGGTTCGAAACCGAAAGCTCGTCTCCCCCGGCGCCCTCCCCCTCACCCTGAAGCTCTTCCGGCCGGATGGGGTCGAGACCGATACCCGGGTGATCACTACGGACGACCTGGGAGCCCTGAGCTACCGGCGTGATATTCCTACCTCGGCCCGTACCGGCGAGTGGACCGCCCGGCTCTATCTCGATGCCGAGGGCAAGCCGCTGGGTTCGGTCAAGTTCCTCATCGAGGACTACATCCCCGCCACCATCGAGGTCGAGCTTGAGGCCGAAGAGAAGGGCCCCCTCAGCTTCGACTCCGCCTCTCACTTCGAGATCAGGGGAGACTATCTCTATGGTGCCCCCGCCGCCAACCTGCCCACCGAGGCCTTCATGACCGCCAGCGCCGATCACTCACCCTTCAAGCGGTGGGAGCGCTTTCACTTCGGTGAAGAGGACCACGACTTTGTCCAGCGGCGACAACAGATCCATTCGACACCGCAGACCGATTCTTCAGGCCGGGCAAAAATCACCATCGGCAGTGATGAACCAGGCCCCGCCACCCCACTGTACCCGGTCCCCCTCACCTTCACCCTGCAGGCGGGGATTGTTGAACCCAACGGCCGCATCACCCGCAAGCGAACGCGGCACCTTATCTCCACCTACAGCAGCTGGAGCGGCATCCGCCCCCTGATCGACGTCGACGACGGCAAGATCGCCTTCCCGGACCACGAGATCGCCCGCTTTGAAGTCGTGAGTGTCGATAAAGAGGGGAACCCCCTCCCCTCACGATCCCTGGAGTACAGCCTTGTTGAAGAGGAGTGGGACTACCACTGGTATCGCCCCACTCGCGGCCGCTGGGCCTACGAGATCAGCCGCTACGATGTCGCCCGCCACGAGGCCGGCAAGATCAAGACCCGCAGCAATGGGCTCGCCACCCTCGCCTTGAGTGGCCTCGGATACGGCCACTACCGGATCGAGCTCCGTGATCCGGCCACCGGCTCCACTACCAACCGGCGCTTTCGCATCGGCTGGTGGGCGAGCGATGAGCGCCGCAGCGCCGCCCCGGACAACGTCCAGCTCGCCCTCTCAAAACCGTCGGCCGCCCCCGGCACTCCGATAAACCTTCACATCAAGCCCCCCTTTGGTGGACAGGCACAGCTGGTCATCGCCTCAGACCGAATCCTCGAAAACCGCGCCCTGGCAATCTCCGAGGAGGGGGCCGATATCACCATCACCCCGAATGCCGCCTGGGGGGGTGAAGTCCACCTGCTGGTGAACGTCTTTCGGCCGGGGTCCCAAAACCCGGGGCCGGCGAGGGCGATCGGCATCGCCCGGCTCGCTATCGAAAAGGGAGATCTCCATGGTGAGATCGAGATCGAGGCCCCGGAGAAGGTGCGCTCAGAGGGGCAGGTCACCGTCCGCATCAAGACCAGAAAAATGAGCAGTCGGGCCAGGGTCACCCTGGCCGCCGTCGATGAGGGGATTCTGGGGCTCACCCGCTTTTCCCCCCCCGACCCCTCCGCCCATTTTCTCGCCAAACGCCGGCTGGGGCTGCGCATCAATGATCTCTATGGCCATCTCCTGCAGCGCTCTGAAGGAGAGCAGCTGAAGATGCACTTCGGCGGCGATGCCCCCAGCAAGGAAGCACCTCCCGCCCCGCCCACCTCCATCGTCAGGCCGGTCTCCCTCTTTTCGGGAGTGGTAGCGCTTGATGAATCGGGCGAGGCCGACATCCCACTCGATCTCCCCCACTTCAATGGTCGCCTGCGGCTGATGGCCGTTGCCTTTGACGAAGAGCGGCTGGCCAGCACCTCTCGGCCCCTTGTGGTCCGTGATCCCCTGGTGATCCACCCGAGCCTGCCGCGCTTTGTCGCCATTGACGACATCGCCGAGATCGGGGTACGGCTCCACAATGTGGAGGCCTCGTCCGGCGAATACCGCCTCAGCTGGAGCAGCGACGGGGGGCTCTTCATCGGCAGTGCCACCCAGAAGGTGGTTCTCGAAGAGGGCGATTCGGCCACCCAGAGAAACTTCATCACCGGTGGCATGCCCGGCAATACCCGGCTCAACCTCACCATTACCGCCCCCGATGGTGAGGTGCGCGAGTTCCACTGGCCCCTCTCCATCAGGGAGACGCGAACCAGGCGCTTTCGAAGCCGGATAGTCCAGCTGCTGCCCGGCCGACCCACCCTGGTCGGGGATAACCTGGTCAACCACCTGCGTCCCGAGTCCATCGCCCTCACCCATCGGCTCGCCCGGGTTCCGCTCCTCGACGTTGAATGGCTTCTTGATGAACTCGATCTCTACCCCTTCGGCTGTCTGGAGCAGACGACGAGCAGGGCCTTTCCACTGCTCTATCTAGATCGCTTCGGTCCCCTCTCCGAGGAGCTCAAGGAGAAGAACAAGATACGGGTCCAGCGGGCCATCCGCCGGATCGAATCAATGCAGACCGGCTCCGGCGCCTTCACCCTCTGGCCACGGGGACACCAGAAACAGCGCTGGCTGAGTGCCTATGCCACCCACTTCCTGATGGAGGCCCGGGCAGAAGGATATGAAGTTGATGACAACACCCTGAAGCGGGCTCACGTCTGGATCGGAAGCGCCCTCCTCCACGCCGCCTGGCTGGAGCTTCGGGGCTATGCCCTCTATCTCCAGGCAAAGGCGGGCCGTGTCGATGCCGGCACCCTGCGCTATACCCTCGACCAGGCCCGACGTGATATGGCCGAAGACGGAGACAAGGGCCACTACCGCTTCCTCTTCGGTCAGCTGGGGGCCGCCTTCCGCATGATCGGCGATGCCGAACACAGCCGGGAGGCCTTTAGCCTGGCCCAGAAGGCGAGAAGCACCACCTTGTGGCAGCGCATCAACTACGCCTCCGATCTGCAGGAGACGGCAGCCCTCGCCACCTTCATGCTCGAAGGATCACCCGACCCTGAGATCGAAGGGCTGGCCTTCCAACTGGCGGCAAAGGTAGTGAGAACCGCCCTCAAGCGGGAGTATCTCAACACCCAGGAGAAGGGGTGGCTGGTGCTGATGAGCCGTCATCTCCAGGGGCGCGCTGATGAGGCCCTGGCAAGCCAGCTCACCCTATACGACACCCCCCTGACGCCGGAGAGCCTGAACGAAGCCCTCAATTCACTGGTAGCAGGAAGGAAGATGATCGTCACCAACCAAAGCGAGAAACCTCTCTATCTCGCCCTCACCGCCTCGGGTGTTGAGGATCGGCCCCAGTTGAGAACGGATAACGGCCTCTCGATCACCAAGAGCATCCTCAATGTGACCACGGGCCAGACCACCACTCTGGTGACGGCCAAACAGGGTGATCTTTTCGAGGTGACCCTCCATCTGCCGATAAACGGGAGACGGGACAGAGAGCTCTCCCTCATCGACCCCCTCCCCGCCGGCTTCGAGATCGAGAACGGCCGGCTGGGTGGCCTTGACATCCCCGAATCGGCAAAAGACAACCGCCTATCCACCACCCGGGCCACCTTCGTCGAGCTGAGGGATGACCGCTTCATGGCCGCCTATACCCTGGAGAGGGGCGGCTACTCAAAAATCATCAGGAACCAGCTTGGCATTACCGCCCGCTATCTGATGCGGGCTGTCACCCCGGGCCATTTCCGGCTGCCGGCCGTCCATGTCGAGGACATGTACCAACCCAAAATCAACGGCAGCAGCGCCGAGCGGCGGGTCAAGGTGGTGCGTCGGGAGTGAACATTAGATCGCAGCGAGCCGTACCGATCGCCCTCTCCCTGGCGGGAGGGGTGATCCTCGGCCCCCTGCTGCTCATCGGCTGGCTCTATCTGGTCGACAACCCGATCGATACCGGGGTAGTCAGCTGGTCGACCGTGGTCACCGACCGGGAGGAGAGGGATCTCCATCTCTTTCTCGCCGAGGACGAGCGCTACCGGCTGAAGAGCGTTATCGAGCGCATTGATCCACTCTATTTCAGGATTCTTCTCGCCCACGAGGACCGCCGCTTCCACGACCACAGCGGGGTCGACTGGCCGGGAATGGTTCGTGCCTTCTGGCAGCTTGTGGCCAACGGCCGCCTGGTCTCCGGGGGCTCCACCCTCACCATGCAGACCGCCAAGCTCCTTGATCCCGCTCCCCGCACCATTGCCAGCAAGCTCAACGAGATGCAGCGGGCAATCACCCTTGAGAGACGCTTCAACAAGGAGCAAATCCTCACCCTCTATACCGGCCTCACCCCCTACGGCGGCAATGTAGAAGGGATCGAGATGGGTTCAAGAGCCTGGTTCGGCAAGCCGCCGCTCCATCTCACCCCGGCCGAGGCCGCCCTCCTGGTCGCCCTCCCACAGTCACCGGAGTGGCTGCGCCCCGACCGCCACCCGAACAGAGCGCAAAGCGCCCGAAACCGCATCCTCCGTGTCGCCAGGGATCGGGGGGTCTTGAGCGATGACGAGATGCACTCCGCCATGCTCTCTCCGATCCCTACCCAAAAGCATCCCCCCCCCAGAATCGCCCACCACCTCGCCTGGCGGGTGAAGGGAGAGGGTGAGCGGGTGCAGACCACCCTCGACCACGACCTGCAGCAGGATCTGGAGCGCATCGCCCTCGACACCCCCCTCCCCGACGGCACCAATCTCGCCATCCTCATTGCCGATGCCCCCAGTGGTGAGCTGCTCGGCTATGTCGGTTCAAAGAACTACTTCAACAGCAGGAATGCCGGTGCGTTTGATTTTGCAACAGCGGTCCGCTCACCCGGCTCGACCCTGAAACCATTCATCTATGGGCTGGCCGAGAGCCTCCACCTGATCCACCCCAACACCCTGATTACCGATGAGCCTGTCTCCTATGCCGGCTACCGGCCGGAGAATCTCGACTACCGCTTCCGGGGGGAGATCACCGCCGCCGATGCCCTGCGACTCTCCCTCAACATCCCTGCCGTCAAGGTACTTGATCGCCTCTCCCCCGGCCGTTTTACCTCGAGCCTCGAACAGGCGGGGATCGTGCTTGAGAATGGCAAGGGACTCCCCATCGCCCTCGGCGGTGCCGGCCTCACCCTGGAGAAACTGGTCGAGCTCTATACTGCCCTCGCCCGAGAGGGGGAGGTCCAGCCGATCGGATTCCTGATGGGAAAAGAGCAAGGCAAGCCCAGGAGACTCCTCGACAAAACAAGCACCCGCCACATCAACTGGGCCCTGGCCAAAACAGGAACCCCGGCCCACCGCCTTGGAGGGACTGCCAGCAAGCGGGAGATCGCTTTCAAGACAGGAACCGGCCCGGGGGGCTCCGATGCCCTCGCCATCGGCACGGACGGCCGCTACATTATCGGTGTCTGGACAGGCACAGTGACAGGAGAACCCCTTCCGGGCAACCGGGGTCTTCGAAACGCCGCCCCCCTCCTCCACCGGCTCTTTGACCGATATCATGAGGGTGAACTGAAGCTGGCGCGGCCTGACAAAGCCCCCCCGCTGCTGGCAAGGCTGGAATCATCGGCCCAGGACCTCCAACGACTCCAAATGGAGATTCTCTTCCCGGCCTCCGGCACCACCATCAAGCAGCGAAAGGGAAGAAGCCATATCCCACTCACCCTGAAGAACGCCAGCTATCCCATCGTCAGGACAATAAACGGGAGCCGCCTGGAGATCATCAATAACCCAAAAGAGCTTGCCATGACCATCACCCAACCCGGCACCTATCGCCTGTCGCTGGTCGATCGAAATGGAGCTTCAGGGAGGAGTGTTTTCAATGTGTTGCTGTACCAGCCGTAGTAGCGCACCAGATGTTCACCCCGGTCCGGGACGTGCTGCAGAAGAAGTTTTAGCCAGGCGGCTCCCGGCATGATCTGGAAATTGCGTTTCAGGGTGGCATGGTGCCG
>Ga0208640_1000720_pt1 | contig 13991 bp, 9 predicted proteins | sample ETNtaG_23_FD_185774 | JGI IMG/M metagenome (GOLD analysis project Ga0208640, IMG submission 185774) | Marine microbial and viral communities from oxygen minimum zone, Eastern Pacific Ocean - ETNP201310SV72 (SPAdes) (version 2) | ecosystem: Environmental > Aquatic > Marine > Oceanic ... | reverse complement strand
TGATTATAAGATCTATGGCGGTTTACGTTTTTTTGAACGAGCCGAGATAAAGGACGCGATGGCTTATGTAAGACTTATCGAAAACTCAAGCGACAATATAGCCTTCGAGCGTATCGTAAACTTTCCCACCCGCGGTATAGGCCTTGCAACTCTAGAAAAGATTAGAGAACATGCAACAGAAAAACACACAGACCTATTCCTAGCATCGATAAATATTACAAAAGAACTCCCAACGCGGGCATCGAATTCTCTGCAATCCTTTGTCGACTTGATAGAATCAATTAAAGAAAAAACATTTCACCTCTCTCTTAGTGAAAAGGTTGATGCCATCATCATTAAATCAGGCTTGATGAACCACTACGCTAACGATAAAACGGATAAGGCGGGTAGCAAGAAAGAGAACCTAGAGGAGTTGGTTAGTGCGGCAGGACAGTACGCCCATGAAGAAGACGGAGAAATGAATGAAACTCAGGGTTTTATTGCGCTAGCGACGCTTGATTCGAGTGGAGAATCTAACCAGAATAATCAGGGTTGCGTGCAATTAATGACAGTACATTCTGCAAAAGGTTTAGAGTTTCCGATTGTATTTTTAGTTGGTATGGAGGAGGATCTCTTTCCTTCAAGGCAAAGCAAAGATGAACCACATTTGATGGACGAGGAGAGACGTCTATGCTATGTTGGAATGACCAGAGCTATGAAGACACTTTCACTTACCTATGCCAGTAAACGCTTCATCCATGGACAGACGTTTTACTCACTACCATCAAGATTTCTTGAAGAGATACCTAGGAAATACCTAAATTATATAAAAAATCCTAACACTATTGGCTCTCATAACTCTGGCATGAAGTATCAACAAAATTATGCATCCATAACCAAAAAAAATAAATCTGGATATTCTGTTGGTCAGGTTGTAAAGCATGCCAAATTTGGCCTTGGAACGATCGTAAATTATGAGGGCACTGGCGACTCAATGCGACTACAAATTAAATTCAAGAAAGCAGGCGTGAAGTGGTTGATTAGCTCCTATGCAAAATTAGAGGTTATCTAATTTGTTTCATAATATATTCAGTTAAAAGTGGTACCGGTCGACCTGTTGCGCCTTTTTTTGAACCACCAATCCAAGCTGTACCTGCAATATCAATATGAGCCCATCGATAATCTTTGGTAAATCGGGCAAGAAAACAAGCGGCTGTTACAGTGCCGGCTTCCCGCCCACCAATATTCGCCATATCTGCGAAATTAGACTTAAGTAACTCATCATACTCATCATCCAAAGGCAATTGCCAGACTGTATCCATCGCATCACTACCAGCCTCTTTCAGGTCATCAGCTAAAGATTGGTCGTTTGCCATTAATCCTGAGTGATGTTTACCTAATGCAATAATCACCGCTCCAGTCAGAGTGGCAATATCGACAACAACTTTTGGATCGAACTTTTCACAATATGTCAAAGCGTCGCACAAGATGAGCCTTCCCTCGGCATCAGTATTTAGTATTTCAATGGTTTGTCCTGACATACTTTTAACTACATCCCCAGGCTTCGAAGCGTTATGAGCAGGCATATTTTCAACCGCAGGTACTACAACTGTTAGATTGACAGGCAGCTTCATCTCAGCAACCGCACGCATAACTCCTAATACTGAAGCAGCACCACACATATCAAATTTCATTTCATCCATCTTTGCCCCAGGCTTTAAAGATATCCCACCTGAATCAAATGTAACTCCTTTGCCCACTAGCACTATTGGTTTCTCATCCCCTGCACTGTTATAACTGATACTAATTAATTTACCTGGCTCATTAGAGCCCTTAGAAACTGAAAGCAATGAATTCATACCCATCGATTGCATATCAGATTCTTCCAATATTTCATATTTGAGATGATAACTTTGTGCTAGAGATTTCGCTGTTTCAGCTAAATGACTTGGTGTACAAATATTGGAAGGCAAATCCCCTAGACTTCGAGTCAATGCCATACCGTTGGCAATCGCAACACCTTTGAGGACATTGCTAGAATCATTATTTTCTGAATAAATACTTACATCCTCAAGGGTGTTCTTTTCAGTAGAATCATCCGAGTTCACTTTATCGATTTTATAAATTGCATTTTGTAAAACTCGAGCCGTTGTTAGCTGAACCCAAGATTCGTCACGATTTTCTATCTCAATGCCTGGAAAAACTACATTCTTAGCTTTAGCACTTGCCAATGCCGAATAAATCGCTTTCAAACTCTTGAGGTAGCTTTTGTCAGTTACTGGCGATTCTCCAATACCAACCGCTAAGACTCTTTTTGTTTTATAGCCATCTAGCCTGTTGAGAATTAAGGTCTCGCCAACTTTTGCATCAAACTGATTTATCTCTAGCAACTGCTGAAGGTCAGAATTTTGATGTGCAAAGCCTTCAAAAATAAAGGCTACAGCGAAGTCGCCATCAAAATGTTCAACTGTTTGGTGTGTAACTAAGAATTTCATTATTTTTCTCGAAAATTATAATCACGGTATTCTACCAAAAAACGGTAAAATTTATCTCTTTAATCATACTTTTCGTTATGTATAGAGTCCTTTTTCTGTTTTTCATTATGCTTTCAAACATTTCGCATGCAAATAAGTCTGATGTGATAGAGCAGCTACTACCTTACTTCCCCAAAATCTCTGCAGAGCAAATATACGAATCTCGATTAGACGGATTTTACGAGGTTGTTGTAAACGAACCTAGACTAGATGTACTATTTATGTCTTATGATGGTCTTTATGTTATTCAGGGCGATGTAATTAACTTAAAAACTAAATCAAACCTTACCTTAAACAAGATTAACTCTTTAAGGAAAGAAATCATTGATACCATTGAGGAAAAAGACAAGATAGTTTTCAAGGCAAATAATGAGAGATATGTCGTTCACGTATTCACCGATGTTGATTGCCCTTATTGCGCTAGATTGCATGCCGACGTGTCTATGCTGAATGCATTAGGCATTACCGTGAAATATCTTGCCTCTCCACTTGAACAGCTTCATCCGCAAGCTCAAAGCTCAATGGAAAAAATATGGTGTGCAGAAGACAGAAATCAGGCCATACATAACTACAAAACACAACGCATCCTCCCTAAAAGTGTTGAATGCGAGAATCCAGTAGCTCAGCAATTAGCCATCGCAAAACAATTAGGAGTTAACGGTACACCGTCAATCTTTTTTGAAGATGGCACCAACATACCAGGCTATCAAGAACCAGAAATACTCCTGCAAAACATTGAACAATCTCACTCTCAATAAAACAAATGCTAGAGTGATTGCTCATCAAGCAATCTGCCTGATAGTTCTAAAGAAGCGACCTCTCAGTGAAGAAGTTTTTCCCAAAGATGCTGAAAATCTGCCTTTTGCCAAATCCCTAACCTTTGGTTCGATTCGTTTCTATCACCATCTCAATGAACTGATAACAGTTCAGCTAAATAAACCCATAGAAAAGAAAAATCTTGATATTCATTGTCTTCTTATTTTAGGTGCATACCAACTTTTGTATGCAAATACACCCAGCCATGCTGCGATAAATGAGACAGTTTCTGTTGCAGAGCTTTTAGGAAAAAGCTGGGCAAAAGGTCTAATTAACGCAGTACTAAGAAAAATCAACAATGAAAAAATATCTGCCCAAGATAGTCCGAACTTTTCTCACCCCAGCTGGTTGATTAAAAAACTAAAACAAGACCACCCAAAACAATACAAAAAAATCCTTGAAGAAAATAACAAGCAAGCCCCCATGACTATTCGTGTTCATCCATCAATCAATATAACTAAATACCAACAACAATTGGATGAAATAGGTATTGAAAGCAAGCCAACCAAAGTAGCGCCTCAAGCTCTAATTCTAGAGAAACCAATTGACATTAATCTACTGCCTGGATTTACCAATGGTTCATGCTTTATTCAGGACGCTTCTGCGCAATTGGCTGGCTATCTGTTAAATCCCCAAGAAGGTGAATCTATTCTTGACGCTTGTTGTGCCCCGGGAGGTAAAACGACACACTTAGCAGAACTTTGTCCGAAAGCGACCATTATGGCGCTCGATCATGACAATAAAAGACTCTCAAAAGTAAGAGAAAATATTACCCGCTATGAACATAAAAATATCAATATCCAGAAAGGTGACGCAAGAAAAAAAGACTGGTGGAATGGTGAATTATTTGACAAGATTCTAATAGATGCACCCTGCTCTGGTACTGGCGTTATTCGTAGACATCCAGACATTAAATTATTAAGAAAACCGAAAGACATTAACAAACTTATTGAGATTCAAGCTTTAATGCTCTGTAATCTATGGACAATCCTTAAACCTGGAGGGTTTCTGCTTTATGCTACCTGTTCAGTGCTAATAAATGAAAATGAAAACCAAATTAAACATTTCCTTAGCCATACCAATGACGCCAATAATGAAAAAATAACGATATCATGGGGGGAGGGAAATTTAGGAAAACAAAAGCTTCCAGAAAAAGAGTACGATGGTTTCTACTATGCCAAAATAATTAAATCTATTTGAAGTATATATACCTGCTACTTCTCTAGCGCAATATCTAAGACCTGGTCAATCCATTTCACTTTGATGATTTCCAGTTTACCCTTAATCTTATCTGGGACTTCAGATAGTTCGCGCTCGTTATCTTCAGGCATAATTACTGTCTTAATGCCGCCTCTGAGGGCTGCAAGTAGTTTTTCCTTAAGACCACCGATAGGAGTAATCTCACCCCTTAAAGTTATTTCTCCAGTCATTGCCACTGTAGCTTTAACCTTGCGTCCAGTTAAAACTGAAACCAGTGCAGTGCACATAGCAGCACCAGCGCTTGGACCATCTTTTGGTGTTGCGCCGTCAGGTACATGGATATGAATGTCAAGTTTCTCGTGAAAATCTTCTTTGATCTTTAATTCTTTTGCGCGTGCACGAGTTACTGACATTGCGGCCTGAATTGACTCTTTCATGACGTCGCCTAGTTGGCCAGTATAATTCAGTTTTCCTTTTCCTTTATAGGTTGTAGCCTCAATTGTCAAAAGATCGCCGCCCACAGATGTCCACGCCAGACCTGTCACCTCTCCAATTTGATTATGCTCTTCAGCCAAACCAAAGCGGTGCCTCTTCATACCTAAGAATTTTGGTAGGCTCTTTGAATTAATGATTGCTCTAGCTTTGCGTTTTTTAAGTGTCACACTCTTCACCACTTTGCGACAAATGCTGCCAATTTCCCGATCAAGGTTACGAACTCCGGCCTCTCTAGTGTAATAACGAATCATATCAAGTATGGCTGGATCTTTAAATACAATTTCGCTAGCTTTAACGCCATTATTTTTCATTTGTTTTGCAATCAAATGCTGTTTCGCAATTTGTAACTTCTCATCTTCCGTATAACCGGAGATTTGGATTATTTCCATACGATCCGATAATGCCTGCGGTAAGTCTAGAGTATTTGCAGTTGCAACAAACATAACTTGAGATAAGTCATAATCTACCTCCAGATAATGGTCATTGAATGTATGGTTTTGTTCAGGATCTAGAACCTCTAGCATTGCAGAGCTAGGGTCGCCTCTGTAGTCGGAAGCCATTTTGTCTATCTCATCTAAAAGAAATAATGGATTTTTTACCTTTATTTTTTGCATTTTTTGAACAATCGATCCTGGCATAGCACCAATATATGTCCTTCTATGGCCACGAATCTCAGCCTCATCCCTTATACCTCCAAGAGCCATACGTACATATTTTCTGTTAACTGATCTGGCAATAGATTCACCTAAAGAGGTCTTACCAACACCTGGCGGGCCGACCAAACAAAGAATATTTGCCTTATTATGGCTGACCCTAGTTTGTACGGCTAGATGCTCTAAAATTCTTTCCTTAACCTTATTTAAGCCGTAATGGTCATTATCGAGTATTTTTTGAGCTTTCACTAAATCATGATTGATATGAGTTTTTTTACTCCAAGGCACAGAACACAGATTCTCAATGTATGTCCTAATAATAGATGCATCGGATGATTGCGAAGACATTCTTTGAAGTTTATTGAGCTCACTTTGTGCCTTAGCTTTAGCCTCCTTCGGCATCTTTGCTTTATTGATATTTTGCTGAAGCTCTTCAATTTCGTTTTCATCATCAAGGGTTCCTAGCTCTTTCTGAATGGATTTCATTTGCTCATTCAAATAATAGTCTCTCTGGTTCGATTCCATTTGTTTACGGACACGACTTTGAATCTTTTGTTCCGCCCCAAGGAGATCGAGTTCACTTTCAAGAATAGTAAGAATTTTTTCTAATCGATCTTTAGCGTTATGACTCTCTAAAAGAGATTGTTTTTCCTCTACTTTAAGATTAAGGTTAGCAATAATTACATCACTAAATCTCTCTATATCGGTAATCTCTTTGAGCACTTTAAAGACCTCTTCTGGTATTTTCTTGCTCAGCTTTATGTATTTTTCAATATTTTCTAAAGCCAACCTCATCATTGCATTTATTTCAGTGTCATCTTCAATAGTCAAGATACAATCACTCATTACAACCTCTGTATATCCATCGACATCGATAAATTCATCAATATTTGCTCTTTTAATTCCTTCAACGAGAACCTTGATTGTTCCATCTGGTAATTTTAGCAACTGTAGAATTGTGGCCAAAGTGCCAACCCTGTGCAGGTCGTCATTGCTTGGGTCTTCTATTGATTCATCTTTTTGTGTTACCAAAAAGATATTTTTATCTGCCTCCATCGCATGCGTAATTGCATTAACCGAAGATTTTCTGCCAATAAATAAAGGGATAACGGTGTGCGGGAATACGACCACATCTCGCAGTGGCAATAAAGGCACTGTCTGGATGATTAAATCATTTGAATTTGTTGATTCTTCTGTTCCCATAATAACGAAACACCTTGCTTATCTAATAATTTCTTTAGATAGTGCCTAGTAACGTTAATTTCAAGTAGCCACTGACCGAATTCATTCATTTTTTCATTATGAATGTATCCAATATTATGAATTTCACTTCGAATATAGGCTGACTGAACATCTAATCGTATACTGGCATGAGTCATCATACCACTTAGAGACTGAGATAATGCTTGATAGAGCAAATCTATACCAACTCCGGTGTCGGCTGATAACCAAACTCGAAATATTTTACCTTCGTGATCCTTGTCAACTCTCGGCTCAAAATCTTTTATTTCATCGATTTTGTTCATCACGATGATGGTAGCTATATCCTGTGCATCAATTTGTTCAATAATATCTTCCACTTGCTTAATTTTTTCATGACTATTTTCGTCACAAGCATCTACAACATGAATTAGAACATTCGCCTGACTTGTCTCTTCTAGGGTTGATTTAAATGCATCTATAAGATCATGGGGTAAGTCTTGAATAAATCCAACCGTATCGGCGATAACGGCCTCACCAGATGCCGGTAATACAACTTTCCTGATAGTAGAGTCTAGGGTTGCAAAAAGTTTATTATCAGTATAGACATGTGATTCGGTTAGACGATTAAATAAGGTTGATTTTCCGGCATTTGTATAGCCCGCTAAAGCAATCATTGGGAGGTCGTTTTTTATCCGAGATTTGCGCCCTAAATCTCTTTGTTTATGAACTTTTTCAAGGCGCTTGTTGATGTATTTTATGCGTTTACCAATCAAACGTTTATCTGTCTCTAGTTGAGTTTCACCAGGTCCACGAAGCCCGATACCACCTTTTTGTCTTTCCAAGTGAGTCCAACCCCTAACTAGTCTTGTAGAAAGGTGTTGTAGTTGTGCCAATTCCACCTGTAGCTTGCCTTCATAAGAACGAGCCCTAAGAGCAAAGATATCCAAAATTAAACCTGTACGGTCCATAACCTGGCACTTAAATGATTTTTCCAAATTTCTTTCCTGTGAAGGTGAAAGTTCAGCAGAAAAGATCACTAAATCAATCTCCTTTTCAGTAACTATAAAATTCAACTCTTCAGTTTTTCCTTTTCCTATATAGAATTGAACGCTAGGATTGTTGATTTTTACTTCTATGGTTTGAACAATATGCAGACCAGATGAAGTAGCGAGCTGGATAAATTCGGCTATACCGTTAGAACTGTACCTATTGGAGGACTGCTCAACATATACCAACAAAGTGCGTTCATCCTGACCTACAGTATCTTTTTGTCGATCGAATAACTCCATTGATGTTATTAGCTTATTTCCATAAATTTAATAGATTTTTCAACTTGCTTTACGGGAACTTTTTGATTGCCCTTCAGAGACATGCAGAATGACAGGTTTTTTCTTGCCATTAACTACATCTTTATCAATAATCACTTCCTTTGCGCTTGAAGTAGAGGGCATCTCATACATTGTGTCCAATAAAAGGCCTTCCAAAATAGAGCGCAACCCTCTAGCACCAGTTTTTCTCTCTACAGCTAGCTTTGCAATTGCTAACAAGGCGTTCTTTCTAAAGGTTAACTTAACACCTTCAATTGAAAAGAATTCTTGAAATTGTCTAACAACAGAATTTTTTGGTTTCGTGAGAATTTGCACTAAGTCGTCCTCTTCAAGCTCATCAAGCGAAGTGTTAACGGCTAGACGACCAACAAGTTCGGGAATCAAACCAAATTTAATCAAGTCGTCAGGCTCAAGTAAATTAAAAAGCTCTGAGACTGTTTTCTTATTTTTTTCATACTTAACATCGGCAGAAAAGCCAATACCGGTTGCTTTTTCTACTCGCCTATCAATTATTTTCTCTAGACCATCGAATGCACCACCACAAATAAACAATATCTTTGAAGTGTCGACATCAATAGTTTCTTGATTTGGATGTTTCCTTCCTCCCTGAGGAGGTACGGAGGCTACGGTTCCCTCGATCAACTTCAGCATGGCCTGTTGTACACCCTCTCCTGAAACATCTCTTGTTATCGAAGGCGATTCAGAGCGTCTTGATATTTTGTCAATTTCATCTACAAATATAATCCCTTGCTCAGCCCTTTCTGGATCAAAATCACACTTCGCAAGTAAACTTTTAATTACATTCTCTACGTCATCGCCGACGTAGCCTGCCTCAGTCAGAGTTGTAGCGTCAGCGACAGCAAATGGGACATCCAAAAAACGCGCCAGAGTTTTTGCAAGAAGTGTTTTGCCGCTACCGGTGGGTCCAATTAACAGTATGTTTGATTTTTCTAGCTCAACTTCGTTCGAAATATAATCATTTTTTAATCGTTTATAGTGATTATAAACAGCAACAGACAAAACTTTCTTTGCCCTAGACTGACCGATCACGTATTCATTTAAGAAATCAGATATTTGCTTTGGAGTGTAATTCCAATCAACGTGCTGGTCTTGCTTTTCTTTAATTGTCTGTTGTTGAATAAGACCATAACAAGAATCTATACATTCATCACAGATATATACTCCAGGTCCAGCTATCAGACGAACAACTTCATCTTTTCGTTTAGAGCAAAAAGAACAGTGAAGGTCTTGATTATTTTCAGCCATAGGTGTTTATAGATTTAACGCTTTGTGAGAACTTTGTCAATAATTCCATACTTTGCTGACTCACTTGCCGACATAAAATAATCCCGATCAGTATCTTTCTGGATAGTCTTAATATTTTGACCGGTATGGTTTTTTAATATTGTGTTCAGCCTATCTCTGGTCTTGAGTATTTCCTGTGCATGAATATCTATATCGCTTGCCTGACCAGAAAACCCACCTAAAGGTTGATGAATCATAACTCTAGCATGGGGCAGGGCAAATCTCTTGTTTTTTGTTCCAGCACAAAGCAATAACGCCCCCATACTAGCTGCCTGACCTATACAAAGAGTAGATATATCAGGCTTTATAAACTGCATAGTGTCGTAAATAGCTAGGCCAGCGGAAACCGATCCTCCCGGTGAATTTATATACAAATGTATATCTTTTTCTGGGTTTTCAGATTCCAAAAACAGTAGTTGCGCCACTACCACGTTGGCAGTATAGTCTTCAACTGGACCAACCAAAAAAACTACACGCTCTTTTAGTAATCTAGAATAGATATCATAAGCCCTCTCGCCTCTACCAGAGTCTTCGACCACCATTGGTATTTGATGTAAGCTCTTAATTGACATGTCAGTTTTGCGGACCCATAATTTCTTGAAAAGTTTTCTCTTTGATGTTCACTCTCGCCTCTGAAGTGATGTACTCTACAACAAGCTGCTCGACCACGATCGACTCAATACTTTCAAGCCTTGAAGGGTCTGAGTTATACCACTCAATCATCTGTGCAGCGCTCTCACCATAAGCCATAGACATCTCTTTTAGTTTAGCATCAACTTGCTCTTTTTCGGGCTTGATTTCATAATCTTTAGCTATTTTATTAACTAGCAAACCTAATTTCACTCTTCTCTTCGCTTCTTCCCTGAACATATCACTAGACATTTTGTTGTATGATGGCATTCCTTGCTGCTCCATTCTTGATTCCATGTCTTTTAACAAGTTATTTGCCTCTTCATCAATCGTAGCTTCTGGAACTTCAAAACTATTCGCCTCTAAAAGCGCTGTAAAAGTAGTGTCTTTGTTCTGCTTTTCAACCCTACTAGCGAGCTCTATTTGCATTTGATTCGCGATTCTAGTTTTCATAGTTTCAAAGTCTTTTTCGCCATACTTCTTGGCCAGTTCATCATCAAGCTTTAATTGCTTTGGTGAGCCAACTTCGTTTACTTTCACCTTAAAAACCGCCTCTCTGCCAGCTAGATTTTCAACATGGTAATCTTCTGGAAAGGTAGCCTCAATTTCTAGCTGTTTTCCTTCAGTTGTATCTATTAAGCCATGCTCAAAACCATCAATCATCGCCCCCCTACCTAGAATAATTTCAAAACCTTCTGCCGCGCCACCCTCAAAGGATTCCCCTTCCAGTAGACCTTCAAAGTCAATAATTAAGCGATCACCCTCTTTAGATTTCCTTTTGACTGATTTATATTCGGTAGCCCTGTCCTGAAGATCTTGAAGTGATTTTTCTTCGTCTTCTTTAGATACCTTTGCACTAATCTGGTCAATAGTCAAACCCGCCAAAGATGAGACACTTATCTCAGGAAAGACCTCAAACTCGATAGTGTAAACAAAGTTTTCAGTGTCCTTTGATTCCACTTTTGTTAAAGAAGGTTGAGTGGCGGGAGATATTTGGGCGTCAGCTAGCGCTTCAGGCAAAGTTTCAGTAACAATTTCGTTTGTGGCATCTGATTTAGCGTTTGCGCCAAAACGTTGACGTAGAACTTTTGCAGGAACTTTCCCTTTCCTAAACCCGTCAATACGAGCTTGCTTGGCAAGATTTTGCAGAATCTTGTCGGTTTTTTTATTAAATGCGTCAATGGGAAGTTCAACTTCGAGCGATCTTTTTAGCCCTTCCAGTGTATTTAATGAGGTCTTCATTTATATATCCGTAACTATCTTAAAAAAACAAGAAATTATACAGGATTTTGCGGGGCAATAAAAAAGCCAGTTTCACCGCTTTTTTGTCAAAATACCCAAACTAAAATCGTGAACCAGTATAGCTCACCTGGTATTGAGCTTGAGATAACCATTCTGGGTTTAATTCAATACCCCAGCCAGGCTGATGATTCATTGTTAATTGACCTTTAACTATTTCAAAGTTCGGTGAAAAAATATCGGCCTGCCAAGGATAATAATCCAAACCCTCTATAGAAAACTCTAGATACTTTCCAGCGTTAGGGATTGAACCCATTATGTGGGCAGAAAATAACGTTACAAGTGATAAATTTGCACTATGCAGGGTGACAGGCAGGTTTGCTTTTTGAGCCAACTCAGCGACCTCTAATGTACGCGTAACTCCACCCATATAACACACATCAGGCTGCAAAATATTCACCACCTGATTGTCGATCATGTGTCTCCAGACGCGCATATCGTTGTCCTGTTCGCCGCCACTTATATCAATATCTAGAGCGTCCCTTACTTGACAAGTCCATTTGGGTATCCAATAAGGGCAAGGCTCTTCGAAATGACAGATACCATAGTCTTGCAACATGTGTCCCACTTCGATAGCTTTGGCTGGGGTGTATGCACTATTCGCATCTACAAGCAATGCAACTGAATCACCTAAAACCTCACGTACCTGCTTTATAATTGCTTCGGTTCGTCCAGGCCACTGGTCTTGGTCATGGCCGCATTCACGACCAATTCTAAATTTGAATGCCTTATAACCGTAACTCTCTTTGAGGGACAACAAACGTTCAGCCTCAGCCTCAGGAGTGATATCACGCCTCATGCTAGAAGCATAAACCGGTATAGAGGCAGGATTGCCACCCAGCAACTGGCATACACTTTTGCCGGCTCTTTTAGCTTTAATGTCCCAGAGTGCGGTATCTAGACCACTCAAAGCTCGATAAAGATAAGTGCCAGGGAATTTATGTTCACGCTCAAGAATCTCTCGGTTCAGGTCACTAATATCATCACCCTCCCATCCCAATATATGCGGTGCTACCTGACGATGGACAACTTGGGCGCTTATATCTGCGTTGTATGTTGAAGTTTGACCCCAACCTTCATCGCCATCGTCTGTTCGAACACGCATCAAACCGATGTATTCATTAGTAAAAGTTTCGATGCTAATTATTTTCATAAAATAAATTAGTTGAGTTTAGTTAATTCTTCACTATCAGACAAGATAAGGTCTGCTGCCTTTTCGCCCACCATAATTGTTGGGGCATTAATGTTTCCACATACTAGATGCGGAAATATCGATGCATCTGCCACTCTAAGGCGTTCTATTCCATATACCTTGAGTTCGCTATCAACTACATTAGTCGATGGATCTGGACCCATACGACAGGTACTAGTAGGATGAAAAACAGTCCACGCATAACCTCTAATGTCTTCTATCATTTGTTCATCAGTTTTACACTCTATCCCAGGACGAAACTCATCAATGATGACCTTAGCAAAACTCTTGGTTTGGGCTAATCGCCTCAACAGCTTTACACCCTCTAACAAATCCTGGACATCGTCATCGTGAGATAAATAGTTCGGCTCAATTAGCGGTGCAGCGAAAGCATCGTTGCTGGTAATGCGAATTTCTCCTCTCGATTTTGGTCGGCAATTGGAAACACCTAATAGCATGGCTGAAAAGGGGTCAGGACTCATCATAGCTCGCTTTCCAGGTGGTGTACGAGTATAACTTACAGGTGAGTAATATAGCTGTATATTAGGCCTTGAAAGTCCTTCACGAGTTCGCACAAAACCTCCCGCCTGATTGACGCTGAGACTTAAAGGTCCTGTCCTAGTGAGGATATAGCGAACGCCATGCAAAAGCTTGCCCAACCATGGTCGAAGCTGGTCATTCAAAGTCTTCACTTTACTCTTATAGAAATAATCCACACCGAGGTGGTCTTGGAGATTTCTGCCAACAGCGGGGCTATGATGAAGCGCCGAAACATTTGCTTCCTTCAGCACTGTTTCGGACCCAATTCCGGATAATTGAAGTAGCTGAGGTGAATTTACCGAACCAGCACTTAGTATCACTTCGCGTTTTGAATGCACTCGGCACAGTTTGCCTGCCTTACTGTATTCAACCCCAACAGCGCATTTACCCTTAAAAAGAATCCTTGTCACCTGAGCCCTAGTAATGACTGTCAGATTTTTCCGTTTCATTGCCGGTCTTAGGTAAGCTCTGGCTGAAGACATTCTTAGGCCGCCATGGGTTGTAATCTGATAATAGCCTACGCCATCTTGTGAGGGACCATTCATGTCGCTATTAAAATCAATACCAAGCTCTTGCGCAGCCGAAACAAAATTATCACATAAAGGGTGAAGTTGATCTTTAACGTCTGCTACTTTTAGCGGTCCATTTCCACCTCGATACTGGCCCTCTCCATGTTGCCAAGTCTCCATACGCTTGAAATATGGGAGTAGATCTGCATATGACCAACCAGGATTACCTGCTTCCTGCCAATCATCAAAATCTTGTGGATTGCCGCGCACAAATACCATCGCATTGATAGAGCTAGAACCGCCCAATA
>Ga0208640_1000709_pt1 | contig 14076 bp, 12 predicted proteins | sample ETNtaG_23_FD_185774 | JGI IMG/M metagenome (GOLD analysis project Ga0208640, IMG submission 185774) | Marine microbial and viral communities from oxygen minimum zone, Eastern Pacific Ocean - ETNP201310SV72 (SPAdes) (version 2) | ecosystem: Environmental > Aquatic > Marine > Oceanic ... | reverse complement strand
TCAGCTTTTTTTTTGCTAGGAGAACCATCTCTCAAAGCAACAACAACATTATTTACACCACTGTCTTTTAAATTTAAAGCGTGAGCATGTCCTTGACTGCCAAATCCAAAAATAGCAACTTTTTTAGATTTGATTAAATCTACGTCTGAATCTTTTTCGTATAACATCTTCATATATGTTTCCTCTAATATTGTTTGTAAATTTCCGATCCCTTAGTCATGGCAACTACACCCGTTCTAGATGCGCTAACCAAACCAAGAGGTTGTAATTTTTTTATTAGATTGTCAATCTCATTCTTCAATGCAGAAACTTCAAATACGTAAGATTTTCCTGTTCTATCTATGATAGCATACTTATATTTCTTGCACAACTTCTTAGCTTTTTCTAAATGTGATCTTGAGGAAACAACTTTTAGCAATGCCATTTCCCGCAATAGTGTTTTTCTATTTCGCGGAAAATCAGCAACCTTGTGAACAGGAACAAGTTTTCCCAATTGTAGCTTTATCTGCTGCAAAACTCTTGGTGTTCCTGATGTACTAATGGTTATGCGTGATATATTATTACTTCTATCAACCTCTGCAACTGCAAGTGAATCAATATTATAACCTCTTCCAGAAAATAATCCTACTACTCGTGCAAGAACTCCAGCTTCGTTGTCTACCCAGACAACAAAAATATGTTTTTCTATTTTTTCCTTTTTTGTAGCAAAACTATAAGCAGATTTCACCATAACTAAACCTGTGTTTTTCCTTCGTTAGAAATTTCATCTTCTTCTTTGCCTAATAACATCTGATTATGAGGTTTGCCCGAAAGTATCATTGGATAACAATTTTCTGCCTTATCGACCACACAATCAAAAATTACCGGTCCATTAATCGAAAGCATTTGTTCAATTTTTCCATCTAGTTCTTCCGGCTTGTTTGCTCTAATACCAACACAACCATATGCTTCTGCCAATTTTACAAAATCAGGCAAAGCAGTAATATAACTTTCGGAATAATTTTTTTCATGTAACAATTCCTGCCATTGTCTAACCATTCCCATATAATGATTATTCAAAATAAATATTTTTATTGGTAATTCATACTGAACGGCGGTTGACATTTCCTGCATTGTCATCAAAACAGAAGCTTCTCCAGCAATATCTATAACCAATTTTTCTGGATTTGCTACTTGAACACCTATGGCAGCTGGTAAACCATAACCCATGGTTCCCAAACCACCAGAAGTCATCCACCTATTAGGTTTATCAAATTTATAGTGTTGAGCTGCCCACATTTGATGTTGACCAACTTCAGTTGTTATAAAAGTATCTTGAGCTTTAGTTAACTCATAAAGCCTTTGAACTGCAAATTGTGGTTTAATTATTTTGTTGCTATTTATAAAACTAAGAGAATTTTTTTTTCTCCAATTTTCAATTTCATTCCACCAGGTGGTTATCTTTTGCCTGTTAGAATTTGCAAGATCTAAACCATTTTGTTTAAGAAGCGAAACCAGTTTTCCTAACACAATTTTAACATCTCCAATTACCGCAAGATCAACAGCAACATTCTTATTAATCGAAGATGGGTCAATATCTATGTGCACCTTTTTTGATCTGGGAGAAAAGTCATCGATCTTTCCTGTTATTCTGTCATCAAAACGTGCACCAATATTTATCATTAAATCACAATCATGCATTGCATTATTTGCTTCGTAAGTACCATGCATTCCTAACATTCCCAGGAATTGCGGATCATTACCAGGGAATGCACCCAATCCTTGAAGTGTAGAGGTAATTGGAAAACCTGTTAATGAAACTAACTCTCTAAGTAAACATGTTGCTGCAGGTCCAGAGTTAATGACTCCTCCTCCTGTGTATAAAATAGGTTTGAAAGATTTTTTAATTAGTGTTGCCACAGCTTTGATATCATCATCTTTCCCATTAATCTCAATATTATCCTTGGTGCTTTTATTTATTATTTTTTTTGGCCTTACATATCTTCCTTTTTGAAATTGAATATCTTTGGGTATGTCAACTAATACAGGTCCAGGTCTTCCCGTCGTTGCAATATCAAATGCTTTATGTAAAATTAACGATAACTCCTTAATATTTTTAACTAACCAATTATGTTTGGTGCATGGTCTTGTTATACCAGTCGTATCACATTCTTGAAAAGCATCAGTGCCAATAAGATGTGTTGGCACTTGTCCTGTAATGCAAACTATAGGAACAGAATCCATGTAAGCATCAGTTAAAGCAGTCACCGTATTAGTTGCACCGGGTCCAGAAGTTACAAGTAGCACTCCAGGCTTACCCGAAGATCGAGCGTATCCTTCCGCGGCATGTCCAGCTCCCTGTTCGTGCCGAACTAAAATATGTTTTATTTTTTTGTGATTTTTTAATTCATCATAAATCGGCAATACTGCACCACCGGGATAACCAAAAATATGTTTCACACCCTGGTCTTCTAGGGTCCGAAAAACCATTGCTGCACCTGTCATTAAATTTGACATAAACTCTAATCTAACTGAGTTAGATCGCTGGTCAAGTTTTAGGATATTTTTTCAAGGGCCTGTTTAAATAAATCGTTAAAATTAGGAGAATAAATCATATTCCAAGATCTCATATGTCCTCTAGCCCATGTAAATTGCCTTTTGATATATTGTCTTGTTTTTAATTTGATTAACTCTTTAGTTTTTCCTAAAGTTGCTCTCCCCTCAATATAGTCTTTAATTTCTTTAATTCCTATTATCTTGTTTGCGGATAATTCTTTATTTATTTCCATTTCTAAAAATTTTTTTACTTCTTCGATCGCACCCTCTTTAAACATTTTTTCCACTCTTTCGTCAACTTTTTTATGTGACAGAACTCTTGGAATATTAATAAATAGTTTTTTAAAATTTTTTTTTTCGAATTTTGATTTTGTTTCATTTGCGAAAAGAAAGAGAGATTTATTTGTAAATTTTTTTACCTCATAAGCTCTCATCGATCTGTGACTATCTGATGGTGAAAGAAACTGTTTAACTAAAGGATCTAACTTTGTTAATTTAGCAAAAAAATTTTTTTGTCCAATTTTTTTATGTAGCTCTCTGATTTTTTTTCTCAAATTAATTGGAATATTCGGAATTTTTACTAAACCATCTGTTAGGGCTTTAAAATATAGGCCTGTTCCTCCAACTATAATTGCGGTTCTATTCTTGCTCCACAATTGATTAATTTTATTAGTTGTCATTTTGAGCCAACAACCCGTTGAAAATGCTTCTCTAACTGAATTAAATCCATACAAATGATGTTTTGCAATATTTAGATCATTTGAAGTTGGTCTTGAAGATAAAACTGAAATCTCCTTATAAACCTGCATGCTATCTGCATTTATAATATCTACGTTTAAATTTTTTGCTAAGTGAACAGCTAATTTTGATTTTCCAGAAGCGGTAGGTCCAGCTAATAAAATTATTTTTTTCTTACAAACCATTGAGATTATAAATGTAAAAATTTATTTTAATTTTACAGTTAGATAGGTTCTTTGATTGTCCGAATCATAAATTGCAAACATTAAAGTTTTTTGACCTTCATTAACAATGTCATTGACTAGTTTAGAAAATTGATTTGAACTTGTGATTTTTTTCTTTTGTAATTCAACAATAACATCATTAACAGACAAAAACATCAAAGGACTGTTTTCAGAAATTTTTGTAACTACTATACCAGTAGAATTTTTTGGTAAATCACGTTCAGAAATATCATTTTTATTTAAATCTCTAACGGAAATTTTTAGTGTTTCGATAATTATTTCGTCGCCAGATTCTATTTTATTTTCGGCTTTAAATTCTTTAGAAGATTCAAGTCTACCTAATAAAACTGTTTTTGAAATCAATTTTTGATTTCTCCAAATTTCAACTTTAACTCTTTTGCCTACTTGAGTTTGAGCCACCAGCTTAGGTAATCTACGCATAGTGTCTACCTTTTTTCCATCAAATCTCAAAATAATATCACCAGCTTTTACTCCTGCCTTGCCTGCAGGGCTTCCTTCCGATACGCTTGCTACCAAAGCTCCTGCTACTTCTTCCAGTTTTTCTACATCAGCAATTTCTTTGGTGACCATCTGGATTCTCACACCCAACCATCCTCTTTTCGTTTCTCCAAATTCTATAAGCTGTTCAATAACATGAGATGCTGGATTTGAAGGTATAGCAAATCCGATACCAATGGAGCCAGATCTACCAGGTGCAATAATTGCGGTGTTGATTCCAATAACTTCTCCATCTAGATTAAAAAGAGGTCCTCCTGAGTTACCCTGGTTGATAGAAGCGTCCGTTTGAATAAAATCGTCATATCTGGTTAGACCTATATCTCTATTTCTTGACGAAATTATTCCAGAAGTAACTGTGCCTCCAAATCCGAAAGGGTTTCCAATGGCCACAACCCAATCTCCTATTCTTGCTTTATCTGAATCTCCAAAACTTACTGGTTTAAATTTTTCATCTGATTCGATTTGCAAAACAGCTAAATCCATATAGGGATCTTTACCAATTACTTTAGCTTCGTATTCTTTAGATCCATTGACGCTAACGATAATATCTTCCGCTCCTTGAATAACATGATTATTTGTTACTACTATCCCTTTACTATCAATAATAAAGCCAGATCCAAGACCAGTAGATTTTCTTTCTCGAGGTTGATTAAATTCCTTGAACATATCTTCAAATGGAGATCCTGGAGGAAATTGAAAGGGAAATGGATTAGAAGTTGTTTTAATTGTTTGTGTGCTTGCTATATTTACAACTGAAGGCATAAGTTTTTCTGCTAAATCAGCAAAGGAATCCGGTGCATTTTTTGCACAAACAAATGAGCTAGGTACGCTCATCACAATAAGTATCAAACAATAATGAAAAATCTTCTTATAAATCTTCATATATTTTTAACTTTTGGTATACCAAACTATTACAAAGCCAAATAGAGCAAACAATAACCCGCTTATCCTTAATTGATTGATTGGCAATTTTTCAACAATTTTTAACATATTTTTCATTTTTGATGGAAATAAGGCATAGAGCATGCCCTCGATAAACAACAAAAGACCTATCGCAATGATGAGTTCTTTCATTAAAAGATTTTATTGTTTGTTAATGACTCCTGTATCACCAAAAAATTTAAAGAAATCGCTATCCGGTGAAAGTATCAATGATGTTTCTCCCCCAACTAGAGCTTTTTCATAAGCTTGCATAGCTCTATAAAAAGAAAAAAACTGTGGATCTTTACCAAAGGCATCCGCAAATATTTTATTTCTTATACCATCGCCTTCACCCTTCATAATCTCAGATTGTTTTTCTGCATTTGCTAATATAACAGTTACCTTTTTATCTGCTGTTGAAGTAATAGTAACTGCCATCTCAGCTCCTTTTGCTCTAAATTCTTTTGCTTCTCTCTCCCTTTCCGTTTGCATTCTTTTATATATAGCTTCGCTATTGGCTTGTGGAAGGTCAGCTCTTTTAATTCTTACATCAATAATTTCGATACCAAATTTCGCCGCTTCAGCATTGACGCCTTCTTGAATGATTGCCATTTGCTTCGTTCTGTCTTCAGATAACATAGTTGCAAGACTTTGTTTACCCAAAACACTTCTTAGTCTTGAGTTAATAATGGTAGCCAATCTTGATCGTGCTACTCTTTCATCACCCACTGAAATATAAAACTTTAAAGCATCAACAATTTTAAATCGTGCATACGCATCAACGATTAATCTTTTTTGATCAGATGCAATTACTTCTTCTGGGTGAGGATCTAAACTTAAAATTCTTCGATCTAAAAACACAACATTTTGAATAAAAGGAATTTTTACCTTAAGACCAGGTTGAGCGATTACTCTTTTCGGATCACCAAATTGTAACACTATGGCTTGATTGATTTCCTTCACAGTAAAAAGAGACAAATAAATTAAAAAGCCAATTGCAATTATTGCGGGAATTATAAATTTATTTAATTTCATTCTGTTTCTGTTCCTTTAGATTTTTTTGTCAATTCTGGTAACGGTAAGTAAGGAACTACTCCTCCAGCTTTTCTATCTATAATAACTTTATCTATATCTGCCAAAACTCTTTCCATGGTTTCAAGATACATTCTTTCCTGAGTGACTTGTTTGGCATTTTTGTATTCATTATATATTGCTAAAAACCGACTTGCTTCTCCTTCGGCTAATGCAACAACTTTCTTTTTGTAAGCTTCAGCTTCTTGTAAAATTTTTGCTGCATCTCCCCGTGCTCTTGGTATGACATCATTTTGATAGGCTTCGGCTTCATTTTTTGAACGTTCCATATCAGCTCTTGCAGCCTGAACATCTCTAAAGGCATCAATTACTTGATCTGGTGGATCGGCTTTTTGTGTTTGCACCTGTGTGATCTGTATTCCAGACTCATATTCATCCAAAAGGCTCTGAATAATGTCTTGTGTTTCATTTTCAATTTTGGACCTACCTTCAGTTAATATTGGCTGAAGTCTGCTTTTTGCTACTACTTCTCTCATAGCCGTTTCGGCTGCAGCTTTAACCGTTTCTACAGGACTTTGTATTTTAAAAAGAAATTTTCCAGCATCTTTGATAACCCAAAAAACTGAAAAATCAATATTTACAATATTTTCATCACCTGTGAGCATTAAACTCTCTTCGGAAACGTCGTCAACGCCAGCGGTTCTTCCTGTATCACTTGCCGCTCTAAAACCTATATCAATTCTATTTACCTTTGTAACTTTTGGAGTAAGAACAGTCTCTATTGGATAAGGAATATGATAATTTAAACCTGGTTGAGTTGTTGATGCAAATTTTCCAAATCTTAAAACAACTCCTTGTTCGTCTGGTAACACTCTGTACAATCCGCTAAAAGCCCATATAGCAATTAACACAATAAGACCTAAAATTATTGGTTTGCTACCACTAGCTTTGCCGCCTGGAATTAATTTACTAATTAAATCTTGAATTTTTTTTATAACTTCGTCAATGTTAGGAGGTTTTTGACCTCCTCTGCCAGAACCGTTTTTGCCGCCTGGAGGGGTTCCCCAAGGACTTCCGCCACTTTTAAAATCGTCACCGTTTGCCATGACATTCTATATAGTGACTTTCTTAACAAAAACAAGTTAAGATAGAATATGGGTGAAAAGACTGTTGGTTTAAGCGATACTTTAAAGGAGCAAACTAAACCAAAAAGCTTTATAAAAAAACCCATACAGGGTACAAAATTCACAATAGCGATATCCAGTGCTAAAGGAGGTGTTGGTAAATCAACTTTTGCCACAAACTTTGCTCTAGCTTTAAAATCCCTTAATCTTAAGGTGGGAATTCTTGACGCTGACATATATGGACCCTCCCTTCCAAAAATGTTCTCAATAAATGAAAAACCAAAAAGTGATGATGGTAAAAGTTTAATCCCAATGGACCAATATGGAATTCAATGTATGTCTATTGGTTTTTTGGTGGATGAAGAAACGCCAATGATTTGGAGAGGTCCAATGGTAACAAGTGCAATTAAGACATTTGCTCAAAAAGTTTTATGGAATGATTTAGATTTTTTAGTTGTAGATATGCCTCCAGGTACTGGTGACACGCAACTTACTTTTTCACAAGAAATCAAACTTGATGGTGTCTTGATTGTTTCAACACCACAGGAAATCGCTTTACTTGATGTGAAACGAGGAATAAAAATGTTTGACAAATTAAAGGTACCAATTATTGGACTAGTTGACAACATGAGTTTTTTTGAAAGCGATGAGGGAAAAAAATATAATATTTTTGGTGAAGGTGGTGTTGAAAAAATTTCAGAAATTTTTAACAAAAAATTTCTTGGAAAAATACCTTTAAATATTGATCTAAGAACTAGTGCTGATAACGGTAAGCCGCTTTTTGCAGTAAATCCAGATCATAATATTTCAAAAATCTTTACGGAAATTGCATTAAAAGTTAAAGAATCTTTTCTTTAAAACCAAAAGATTCCATTAGCTCGTTCCATTCTCTCTTTGAGAGATTTGAGGTTTCAAAATCACATTTCTCCCCTTTTATCATTTTTTGAATGACAACTTTGCCTTTCCCTGATAATTCCATGCCACCAATTCTATAATCCATAAAAGCTTCAAATGTAATAGGCACCCATTTTTTTAAAGCATCAATCATAACATCTGCATAAGCTCTAATTTCATACTGTGCATGACTGTCAGCACGCAGAGACAAAAAATTCAATAAATTTAATAAGTCTGTCTTCCAATACCATTGAGTATAAGTATTCAAAGTTAAATTCATTCTAGCTAATTCTCTGGCTAAACCCTTGTTATTTTCTTCTATAGTGGTTCCGTCATATTTTTCATTCAACATTAATTCATAGTTTGCATAAGTTTGTTCGGCATCTTTTTTTAGTATGTTTAAAATATTATCAGCTTGCTTTCCATTAATTAACTCTCCTCTTCCTTGTCTATTACTTGAAGATTGTGCGGCAAGATTTTCTTTTGATGGTAGATAGAATTCTTTATCTAAAATCGAATATCTGGCAGAATATTCATTGACATTCGCCGTTCTGTGCCTAATCCATTGTCTCGCTACAAAAATGGGTAATTTTATATGATATTTTATTTCACACATTTCAAAAGGAGTACTGTGTCGATGTCTCATTAAGTATTTGATTAAGCCATTATCGGTAGAAATTTTTTTTGTTCCTTTTCCATAAGAGACTCGAGCTGCCTGAACTATTGAACTATCGTTCCCCATATAATCAACCACTCTTACAAAACCGTGGTCTAAAACAGACATGGCCTGATAAAGAATTTTTTCTAACTCGAGGGATGTAACTCTTTTTGTGGTGTTTTTTTGTGTTTGTTGTTCGGTGATTTCTTTTTTTTGTTGTTCCGACAGTGTCATTTTCAATAAATAAAATGAGTCTTTAAAACAAAGTTCTATATTATTCTTGTCAAATTTCCAACAAGAACCAAGATTTAACAGTAAAAAAATTTTTGTAGTGGACTGATATTCCCATATATTAACAGATTGCATTTGTCAGTTGAGATGCTATCCTGCCATTTTATAGTCCAAGAAATAAAGATTTCTTATGCATCTTTTGTCTGAGAAAAAAACGAAAGTTATTCTGATTCGTCCCCCAGATCCCATGGGAATGGTTGATATATTAAGTCATGTTCTTCCTACTAATTTGGGTTACATAGCAGCTTATGCAATGAAAGAAGGTTTTGACGTTAAGATATTGGATTATGAACAAGAACCATTCATAGGTGTTGATTTCCTAAAAAAAATTGAGGAGACAAGCCCAGGAATTATCGGATTTAGTTGTATGACTCCAACTATTGTCAATGGTCATAAAATTGCAACTATAATAAAAAAACACTTTCCTGAAATCACTACTGTAGTTGGGGGAGCACATTCTTCAGCTTTGCCAGAACAAACACTTAGAGAATTTCCCAACTTCGATATTGTTGTTTTCCAAGAAGGAGAAGCTACCTTTCTTGAGCTTTGTGAGCGTATGAAAGATGGAAAAGATTTTGTAGGAGTAGCTGGAACAACAATACGAGAAGGTGATAGTGTGATTAAACAAAAGGAACGTCCTTTTATTAAAAATTTAGATGATATCCCATTTCCTGCAAGAGAACTTTATCAAACTTCGCAAAAATTTAGAGGTCATTCTTCAAGAGGGTTTACAAACACATTAAATAGCACAGAAATATTTACATCCAGAGGCTGTCCCTACAAATGTACATTTTGCGCAATAGTGGCAACTTTTAAAAGAACTGTAAGATTTCGATCTCCAGATATAGTGTTCGAAGAAATTAAAGAAGTTAATAAAAGATTTGCAATCGATCATATTGTAATAGCAGATGATACCTTCGGGCTAAAAAAAGGACGAATAGAAGCGTTGTCCGAAAAGTTTGCAAGAACAAAACTAAAATCATGGAGTTGTGATACAAGAGTGGACTCAGTAACAAGAGATTCTCTTAAAATTATGAAAGCGAGCGGATGTACAAAAGTTGCTTTTGGTGTTGAAACTGGAAGTGATCGAGTAATAAAGCTAAACGAAAAAAAAATTGACCTGCACAGAGTTCGTCAAGCTATTATATGGGCCAAGGAAGCTGGCATAAAACATGTGGAAGCAAACTTCATTGTAGGCAGCCATCCTGAAGAAACACTCGAAGATCTTAAAAAAACTCAGAAATTAATCAAAGAATTGGATATTACTTTTATTTCAATATCAGTAATTGTACCTTACCCAGGTACTCCTAATTATGAAATATTTAAAAAAAATGGTTTTATTTATACTGATGATTGGTCGCAATATGTTATGTTTGGTCAAGCTCCAGGATGGAGAACGACACACTTTACACCAGAAGAATTGCTAAAATATCAAAAAAAACTTAATACATCTTTTTATTTAAATCCTAGATACATGCTAAAAGTTCTTTCTAGAATTCGTAGTCTAAATGAATTAGGGTATTACATAAAATCAGGTAGGGCTTTCGTAAAATGGGCTTTGGGACTGGATATTACTAATAAAGAAAAAAGATTATCTGACTATAGTGATGAAGCATTTATTCCTGATCAGTATTATAGCAAAAGAAAATTTGTTAATAATCAAAATAATAATTTAAATTTGGTGTAAGGTTAGTGGAAGCTAATTACTACAAGGGTATTCAAAGTATTTATTTTAATAACGTAATTTCAAATATTATTAAAATTGGCAATTTAAATACAAAAAATAAAATTATATTAGATTTTGGATGTGGCATTAAAGTCTTAAGTAAAAAGTTACCTCAAAAAGAAATTATAAATTATGATATTAATCCAAATTATACTGAACATAATGACTACAAAAAACTTTACTTTGATATTGTAGTATTTAATCATGTGTTAATGTATATGGATAAAAAAGAAATTATCTCAACTTTTGAGAATATAAAAAAAATAAACAAAAATTGTGAGTTTATAATAGGCCTAGGAAGAGAAAGATTTATTAACAAATTGATGGCAGCAGTACACCTAAACTTCGAGCCGTATAAGGGAGCTCTTACTACTTACAATGAGCAGGTAGAAATTATTAAAGATCAAACTAAAATTTTACAAATCAAAAAAAACATATTTTTTCTAACGGATATTTATCATACAAAATTTTAACAATTATACCTTTTCTGTAATTAAAATTTCCATATTTCAATTGAAAAGGGGTGCTAATTGTCTAAAATAATATATGAGAGTTTTAACATGTTTTGGAAAAGAAATTAAAGTGAAGTAAATGATATTTATTAGAGTGAAATAAATATGGCAAAAGTATTATTTTTGCAAGATGTATGGATTGAATATTATGGTCTCATGCAACTTTCATCGCTACTTAAGAAACATGGTCATGTAACCGATATATTATTTGCCAGCGAAGAAAACACACTTGAAGCAGTAAAGAGAAGTAATCCAGATTTAATTGCCTATTCGTTGATGTCGATACAATGGAATTGGTTGAAATCAATGTCGACATTTTTAAAAAAAAATGGAATAAAAACTCCACAGCTTGTTGGAGGAATTCATCCTACAATGTATCCCGATATAACTATAAATCATGATGGTGTTGACATAGTTTGCAAAGGCGAAGGTGATTATGCAATGTTGGATTTATGTAATGCTATCGATCAAAAAGCTGATTATTCATCCATAAAAAATTTATGGGTAAAAAATGGAAACGAAATTAAAAAAAATAATGTCAGACCAAAACTAACATCTGATGAATTAACCGCTCTTCCATTTCCTGATCGTAATTTATATTCTAAATATAATTATTTTAAAGATTATCCATTTGTAATTTTTGTTGGATCAAGAGGATGTCCATTTAAATGTTCATTTTGTGAAGTACCTTCAATTGCATCTTTATACACTGCGCAAAAATCAACAATTTATCAAAATGTAGACGCCTTTATAAGTGAAATTGAGGATGTAAAGAAGAAAGGACTACTCAAAGACAAATTAGTAATGTTTACAGATTCAACTTTTAATTCTCATAAAAAATGGTTTCTTGAATTTTGTCAAAAGTATAAGGAAAAAATAAATTTACCGTGGAGCTGTAACCTTAGGGCCGAAATAGTAAACGAAGAGCAAGTTAAAGCAATGAAAATGGCAAATTGTGCTAATGTACGTTTCGGAATTGAATCTGGAGACGAGAACATTCGTGTAAATATTTTGAAAAAGACAGTTTCTGATCAACAAATATACAATTGTGCACATCTCTTAAGAAAATATAAAATTCCATTCCAAACTTTCAATATGTTTGCTCACCCAACTGAAACTTATGAACAAGCGTGGAAAACTATAAAACTTAATCAAAAAATTAAACCGACCTCAGTTGAAATGTCTTGTTTACTATTATTTGGTTCTGTAGAAGTAACTAATATTGCTCTTAGCAAAGGTCTTATAAAAAAGAAGGATCTTGATTTGATAGAGACGCCTCCCTACAATATGCACTTAAGTCTTTTATCGTTACATCCGGAACTTAACAAAGATGTTGTAAAAATATGTAATTTGCAAAAATTTGCAATACTAGTTTTAAGGCTTCCTTTTACAGAACCGTTAGTTAAGTTGTTAGTAAAATTGCCGTATAATCGTTTTTTCGGTTGGTTTTATTTGGCATGTCAAGCTTACGAATACAGAAAATGGTCGACGATGGCTTCTCTTAAACGAATGTTTTATGACGGTTTGTTAAATTATCAAGCTTTATTTGGCGAAAATCAGACTAAAAGTGGAATTTTCGTCAAATTGTCTCGATTGCTAGTAAAAAAACACAGACGTAACATTACTAACTAAATAATTTTAATATTTTTTATTAATATGCCCAACTTTCTGGAATCGGGGCTTTCAAACACCTCATAAGGAGCGATTGGATTTTTAAAATTAAAATCAATTTTGATTTCATTGTGTTCTATAAGTTTTTCTTTAATTAAAATTTCAATTTTTTCATCTTGATTATTTTTTGTCAATTTTACGTTTTGGCTAAATGTATTATTGACGTATATATCAAATTCCGAGATACTATTTTTTCTTGTAATATAAGGTCGACAGGAAATTTCTAATTTTATATCTCCATATTTTTTATCAGTTCTAAAAAATAATGTTGATGTTGAACCTTCTGACCAGATACCTGATTTACCCATATTGTGCGACCAACCTAATCCATAATAATTATCTTCATCTTTAAAATTTAAATTTTCTTTTTTATTTATTTCTAGTAATTTTGGTCTTATTGTATTAAACATTTTTTTGTCATTTTTATTCATTCGTTCTTTTTCGTTCATAACCATTATCCAGATATTATCCCTATAAAAGAAGCCAACATTTTCGTTTTTGAATAGGTATTTTAAATGCATCAAATGTCCTATGTTAGGAACCAAATAAACAGTATCAGGCGCTAAATTTTTATTGCGAAAAATATCATATAAATAATACTTCGCTTCGGCAGCAGCTTTTCTATTTGCTCTTCCAAACATAACCATATTTGTTTTTTTTATATTATTTTTTTCTATTTTATATGAAAGTCTAGTTAATATACCCAAAAAAGTAGTTGGATAGGTTGTTCTAACAATTTTGTATTTATAGAACAAATCATCCCATAGTGAATCTTTTACTAAATCGGGTTCATTTGAGTGATTAAATAAATTTATTCTGCTTTTTAATCCAGCCGATGTATCTGCTATTTGAATTATCAAAAATAAAATAATTATTAATAAAGAATTTTTTTTACTAAAACATTTGTAGATAATAATTAGACTTAGTATTAACAAAAAATAATTTACTATCCAAAACGTTCTTCCCGTTTTATTTGCTATACTGAATATGCCAAAAATATACTTATGAAGAGGTATTTCAAGAAGGGTATAGGGGCCTAACGAAATTTTGTTTGATAGTGCCCATAAAGTTATAAATAATGAAATTATAACAAAAGCTTTGATTGCTTTATTATTTTTGATGGAAAAAAGACTTGTTTGATTGTTTTTGTTTATAAATAGAACCAATGCAAATAATAACATCGCAATTTGGCCTAACCCCAAATAGTTGAACCCTTCTAATTCTTCTCCTC